>Ga0302320_10000017_pt1 | contig 285381 bp, 254 predicted proteins | sample Bog_T0_3_FD_202130 | JGI IMG/M metagenome (GOLD analysis project Ga0302320, IMG submission 202130) | Peat permafrost microbial communities from Stordalen Mire near Abisko, Sweden - Bog_T0_3 | ecosystem: Environmental > Terrestrial > Soil > Wetlands > Peat | place: Sweden: Abisko, Stordalen... | reverse complement strand
GCCGGGGCGGCCTGGTAAGCCTTGCGAATGGCTTCCTCCCATTCGGGGGAAATGGGGGCGGGTTCAGGACTGCCAACGCCGCTGGATGGCGGCGGGAACCAGCCGGAATGCGTTTTGTGGAAACGGATCAAGGCCTGCACCGCCCAGGACAATTCCGCGATGGGATTGGGACACGACCGCGACCGCGGTCCGGGTCGGGATCGCGGGCGGTCACCGTTGCGCCAGTTACGGCGGCCGGGATTACGGGTTCCAGACCTGGATGCGGTCGGCATATTCATCCTCGGGAACGGCGTCCACGGCGGTTACGAAACGCATCGGCCCGGCCTCCTTTTGCAGGCGGCGCTGCAGGCTATCGACATGAGTCAGAAGCCGTCCGGTGGGCAAGGCGGTGAGGTCGCGCTTGGCCAGCTCAACCTCGGCGGCCTTGAGCTGGGCCCCCAGCTTTTGCATGCGCTCCTCGCTGGAGGCGAGATATTCGTGCAGGCGGTTCTCCCGCTCGATGGCGGTGAGGTTGGCGATGGTGTGCTGGTGCTTGTGGCTCCAGGCAATCAACGTGGTCTTGGTGACATTGAGTTCGGCGGCAATGCGGGTGAATACCCAGCCTTGAACGCGCAGCTCAATGAAACGCTGAACAGTTTTCTCGTCGTGCATTCGGTCCTTTCCGAGTCCGAGCCGGACGGGCCGACTTTTGAGTCAGCCACCGAGGACGGCCAGAACCCCACTGCCTACGCCGGTCAGAGACCGACGCCACAGCGTTTTGTCCGCCGTTTTGTTCCGGCAGACGATTGATGGTTTCAGATGTTCGGCAGACGCGTTCGCACGCGCCTGATTTTACACCCCATCCCACCGGGAAAGGCCCAAACAAGAGTTTGGAAGCAGCCACACCCCCTGATCCATGAACACCGCCCATGGATCCCGCCAGCACCGCCAGCGGTTGAAAATGTTTTTGCCGGCCAACGCACATTGCCCCGCAATGCGGTTGACGGAAAAAAGTTTATATCAACGGGGCGAAATGTCAATCAAGGAAGAAAGAAAAATGCGAAAATTCTTCACCGCAAAGAAACGCTCTGACGCGAATTTCACGAATTGACACGAATTTCGGCGGATGACATTCGACGGGATGACGCTGCTTTAGCCACGGATGGACACGGATCAACACGGATTGGAACCGCCAAGGCGCAAAGGGCGCAGAAAACACCGGCTGGGGTGGACGAGTGAGGACTGGATAATAGTACATTACCAGAAACCGACCCGTTCACGGAACCGCGAAGGAAAACAAGGAGTTATGCCCCGTTTGTTTCGTCGCCACTCGTCAGGCTGGAAGGCATTTTTATTGGGCCGATTTAGGCTTGCGACACAAATTGATTCCAACAAGTCCGAGCAGTGAAACGGCCATCAAAGACATGATGCCAGGTTCCGGAACAGATGTGAGTGTGGCGTCAATTTCAAACGCGGGCATTCTTGTGTCGAAGTAGTATCCAACGTCGTAACCGTTCGCAAAAATGCTGTGCACGTAGGTTGCAACCGAACCGGGGGATGTTGGCCTGATGCCGTTATTGCCATTGGCGCTGTCAGCGCCCCACTCGCCATAGCTCCCCGTGGTGCCTGATCCGGCAAGCCCAATCCAATAGGTTGAGCTGCTGTCCAAGGTAAATGAACTCCCGGCATCAAAAGTGTACTCCGTAAAAGTGCCGCCCGACGGCGTCACGCTCCCCAGAGACAAAAGCAGCGTCCCGAGTTGACCGCCATTATCAGCATAGAGACCGGCTGTAAACGTGACTGTGCCGCTATCCTGCAATAACATTACCGAGAATGAATCCAGCGTGCAGGACTGATTCATCGTGAAGCCTTCATACATGCTAAAAAGGTATTGGCTCGATACCGGACCTATGTAAGAGGGGTTGCCCGTCAAATTTCCAGCCGGCAGGTTTCCAAGGATATCGCTGGCCCCCGCACTGGAAGCCAGCCCGGTTAATATTGTGGCAGCAACCAGAATTGATTTAGTCGTAGTCTTCATAAATTCATTTTCCATATGACCCAGTGGCAGGTTTGGAAAGCAGCAAAGGGCATGCCAAACCGCTTGAACGATGGCCTCTGAATTATGATGACCTTGATCGTCAACCGTGGGAAAAGCTTATGGAATGCTTAATAACTTTAAGAAAAATTCATTTGCAACCATGCGTGAGTCTTCAAGGAAAGCCAGGAAACAATTTTTGCGAAAAGCGTTTCCCACAGCCCGCTAAACAAATCACAATCAGTTCCCTGCCTCAAATAAAGACGGCGAATGTGTTGAGTTTAAAATCACTCACAACGCCAAAAGCCGGGTTCAGGGTAGTTGTCTTCCAGCATCTTGATGAGATAAATCATGTTCTCATAAGTCCACCCTTCAGGATGGTGGCGAATTGTGTTTCAATCCGCCGTCTTGCTGGCAGTTCCGCTGACAGTCGCCGTCCATCGCATCAAGAAACCTTGTATTTATGCGGGCTTTGACAACTTGAACACGGATGGACACGGATCAACACGGATTGGAACCGCCAAGGCGCAAAGGGCGCAGAAAACACCGGATGGGGTGGACGAGTGAGAACTGGATAATGCTACATTACTAGGAACCGTTCACGGAAGCAGTTCGCAGCCGTGGACGAAACGCGGGCGGAGGTTCCGCCTCCCCATTCTGGAAACCGTGGCAGCCGATGTAAATCGGCTCTGATTAGCTGGAGCGGACTTACGTCCGCTGCTACGAGGCGTTTCCGGCAACGGATGGCCGATTTTGAAGCTTTCCGGCAGGTCGCGGAACAGGACGGGGCGTTCCCTGGCCAGGACGCCGGCCAGCCAGTGGCGCATGCTGGTCAGGATGGCATCGCGTCCGCGTGCGGATTTGAACCGCGGTTGCCAAGAGGGATGATGGGCAAACACGGCCTCGGCGCGGCGGGCGAGTTTGTCCGCAAACGCTTCCGGGATGGGTGTCCGGAAATAATCGCGCGCCTCATCCACGATGCGCCAGGCCAGATACAGCGGACAAAAACTGGTGGCCCGTTCAAATTCCGTCACCGGCGCGTAAACTTTTCGTTTCATGCGGGCAATCTTACTTCAGACCATGGGACAAAGGCTGTCCAAGCCAAGTTGCCTAGGAGAGGCAAAAGACAATAGCCCGCGGTTTCAACCGCGGGTATCTCGAACAAAAACCGTCAAGCCCCGGAGGGGCGGAAGAAATTGCGTTCAAACAAAATGGATGTTCTGCCGTCCCTGCGGGACTTATATGGCGTGGTGTTTTCTCCCGGCGTTGAAACGCCGGGCTATTTTCAGGTTGTCCCGTTGGGACAGGGCAAAGGCGGGCAAATCGAAATGCGCCGGAATACCAGCAGGTGGTGGAGATTTGTTGCTCACTCGATTAGATTAATCGTTTATATCTTTGGAGTAGTGTCATTTTCACTCCCTGAAATTCACAAATTGCACGGCCACGGGGAATTCCTTGGCGCGCACGGCGGTGATGACGGCCTGCAATTCATCCCGGCTCTTGCTGTTCACGCGCACTTCGTCGCCCTGAATCTGCGTGGTGACCTTGAACTTGCCGTCGCGGATGAACCCGGTGATTTCCTTGGCGACAGTAGATTCGATGCCCTGCTTGATCTTGATGCTCTGCCGCGCGTGGCCGAGCGGCGAGATGTCCGGTTCGCACTGCTCCATGCTTTTCAAGCTGATGCCGCGCTTGGCCAGCCGGCCGATGACGATCTCGTTGAGCGTGGTGACCTTGAACTGGTCCTCGGCGGTGAGCTTGATCTCGGTTTTCTCCAGCGCAATTTCCCACTTGCTGCTTTTAAAGTCGAAGCGGTTGGCCAGTTCCTTTTTGGCCTGGTTGACGGCATTTTCGATTTCCATCGAGTTGACCTGCGAAACAATGTCGAATGAAGGCATGGCCGGAGGATAAAAGTTCGCACCGGAAAGAAAAGACTGAATCGTGCGGCAGTTGGTACTTGTGGAAAAATCATGCCGGGCCCGGCACAATTGCGTTGGTTCAAGAACTGCTTGTCTTGCCATCCGCTTATCGGTCAGGCTATCAACAAATGCAGGACATCCGCCAAACAACGGCTTTCATTGCTCAACCGAAGCCAACGAAAAATTCCGGGGCTCCTTTGAAAGATTCAGCCGTTGTTTTCAACTCCGTGACCATGGACGTCGGCCGCATTCTGGCGGCTTCGGTAATCTTTTATTATCATGTCGGTTTATTTAGATATTGTCCGCTTTCGGTGTACGGTGAATTTGCGGTGGAGTATTTTATCATTCTTTCGGGTATTTCCTACATCCTGTTTTCCAGCACCAAGCCTTCGACGCCCTCCGAATACTTCAAATACATTAAAAGCGCCTGGCGGCGTTGTTTCCAGTATTCTGTCTGGTAAATGTGGTTTTATATCTGGGGAGCTTTTATTATCCGTCCGATTTGGGGAGGCCGTATCGTTTTGTTGAATTCCTGGCCAGCACCACCGGAGCAAGCATGTATTTGGGCTGGAAGTATATGTCAACCGTCATGTGGTTCATGCCGTTCATCATGCAAGTTTACCTCCTGATTCCGCTGGTTGACTGGTGGGCACGCAGACTAAACCCGGTTATTCTTCTGCTCGTTGCGTTTTGCTTGTCCTGCCTGTTTGCACACATGGTGCCGTTCTTTGCCAAAAATGACATGGCGGCAAAATTGGTGTGTAAGAATTGGAGTCCGATTTTCCGCCTGCCTGAAGTTTGCGTGGGCGTTATCGTGGGCCGATCGGCACTTATGCGTTGCGATTATTGGAAGGGGATGGTAGCCGTGGCCATGTTCGGAATCTTGTCCCTGTCGGTCAGCCTGTTGGCGTCGGCCAATATCAATTCACATCTTTATATGCCTTGGGGCGGTTTTATTGTTCCAGTGATTCTCTTTGGAGCATCAGCTTTGATTTCGCCCATGCTGCGCTCCGCGAATGCGAAGATAATCAGACTGCTGGGGCTTTCCTCGTTTTTCTTTTATCTATCTCATGCGGCTCCCTTGGCTGCCATTAGCCGCCGGTTCGACAACCATATTTCCGCCTGGGTCTCATACTTTCTGGCCTGCTGGTTCGTTGCCGTCGGGTTCACTCTAATTATTTCCAAAGTCAAAAATATTTTTGAAGGTTGGCGGCATGGGCCAAAAAATTAATTTGGCGTGCGTTGCCTCGCGGAAATGCATTCGAATGGATTCAAATCGCCCAGGGCAGGCTCCCGGGATCTTGCAAGGCGTCGCGTTTTTGAGGAAAGAACCGGTTGCCGGCGCGCGACAAGGATGCATTCGAAGACGGTCCGCAGCGTATATTTTGGGATTCTTGTGATGTGATTGAGATTGATCTGGCGCGCGGTTTTTGAGAGTTTCATCTAAATTGTGCCAACTGTCGAAATCAAATCCAACGCCGACGTTGAACCGTGCCTCTCAGTCGTGATGCCGGTCTATAACGAAGCAGCGACGGTTGCCGAAGTCATCAAAATTGTGCTGTTGCAACGTCCGGTTCAACAATTGGTCGTGGTAGATGACGCTTCCAAGGATGGCACCTGGGAGAAATTGCAGTCGGCCACGCACGGCGATGCGCGGGTGACTTTGGTGCGGCACGAGCAAAATCAGGGCAAGGGCGCGGCGTTGCGCACCGGGTTCGCGCAGGCCACCGCCCCCATCGTGATGATCCAGGATGCCGATTTGGAATACGATCCGGCGGAATATCACCAATTGCTCGTCCCGATTTTATCCGGCAAGGCGGATGTGGTTTATGGGTCCAGATTTTTGGGCAGCCCCAGCGGACATCGTGTCTTGTATTACTGGCATTCGGTGGGAAACAACCTGCTGACGATGCTGTCCGACATGGCCACGGGCCTGAACCTTACGGACATGGAAACCTGCTACAAAGTGTTCCGGCGGGAAGTCATTCAAAAAATCAAGATTGAGGAAAACCGTTTTGGTTTTGAACCGGAAATCACGGCCAAGGTGGCCGCCTTGAACGTGCGGATTTACGAGGTCGGCGTTTCCTACTACGGGCGCACTTACGCGGAAGGAAAAAAAATCGGGTGGCGCGACGGTTTCCATGCGCTGTGGTGCATTTTCAAATATAATTTCCTCTCGCGTCTATGACCAGCCTTCCCAACGAGGCGGCGCAATCGCCCGATTTTGAATTTGCGGTACTCAACGAAGCCAGGAATTATCGGCATGCCTTGCTTCAGGATTTTGGAGAACATTTGCAGGGCTCCGTGCTGGAGGTGGGTGCCGGCGTTGGGCAGATCACAACCGAACTCCGGCATATCCCGGCAATTACCCGGCTCGCAGCCATCGAGCCGGACCTGGAATTTTGCGCCAGATTGCGCGCGACCTTCCCTGACCACACCCTGATCCAAGGCACGATTGATGACCTGAAAAGCGACGAACCGTGGAACGCCATCCTCAGCATCAACGTCCTGGAGCACATCGGTGAAGATGAGCGCGAACTGGCCATCTACCGCAAAGTGCTTGCGCGCGAAAATGGAACACTGTGTCTTTTCGTTCCCGCCCGCCCGGAAATATACGCACCGCTCGACAAGGACTTCGGCCATTTCCGGCGTTATACCCGACCGGAATTGCGTCGGAAATTGGAACAGGCCGGATTCCAAATCCTGCAACTTCGATATTACAATTTCATCGGGTATTTTACCTGGTGGCTGAATTTTTGTGTGATGCAAAAACGTCATTTTGGCGTCAGGGCCTTGCGCTGCTTTGACCGTGTAATTTTCCCGCTAAGTTACAGATTTGAAAAGTACATTTGCCCGCCGCCCATCGGTCAAAGTTTGTTCGCCGTGGCTCGCGCGAAATCAACATCCGGGAGCAAAGAACCCCGCGATTTTCGACCGGCCAAAGCCAACAGCTTAAACAACGCTCCCCCCGGATGTGAATCGTAAACCGTCAACTTTCGTTCGCGGATACCTGATCTGGTCGGTCGCTTGTATCCTGGCCGGCTGGACCCTGTCCGTTTTTCACCAGCTCAGTTTTGCCGGTTATGCCATCTTGTTGCCAATCACGGTTGTTGGCCTCTCCTGGCTGACGCAGGGTTCCGCTCCAACCGGGCCCGCCGTCCATCGCCGGTGGCGTTGGATTATGTTCCGGCGTTTCCGGCGACCATTGCCGTTGATTTATTTGATCGTGCTCGTCCTGGTATTTGTGGGAGCCATCAGCTGCGCGCCCAACAATTATGACGGGCTGACCTACCGCCTGCCGCGGATGTTGAACTGGCTGTCCACGCGGAGCTGGACTTGGATTTTCACCAACAATGACCGGATGAATTATGCCGGCACGGGCTGGGAGTGGATGGCCCTGCCGCTGCTGGCCTTGCGATCGGATCGCGCATTGTTTCTGATCAACGCGATTGGATTCCTCCTGATGCCGGGACTGATTTTCTCCGTGTTCCGGCGGGTGGGCGTCGCCCGCCGGGTGGCATGGGCGTGGATGTGGATTTTGCCCACGGCGTTCGGTTATGCCCTGCAAGCCGGCGGCATCGGGAACGATTTGACGGGCGCGGTTTTTTGTTTGATCTCGGTGCATTATGGTTTGCGCGCCCGCCGCAACGGCCGGGTGGAGGAGGTGTGGCTGGCGGGATTGGCGGCCGCGATCATGACCGGCATCAAGACCTGCAACCCGCCGCTCTTGCTACCGTGCCTGGTGGCCGCCGGGCCGGCGTTGAAACATTTGCGCCGGCGCTGGGCCGTGGGCATCCTGATGGCCGTCATCGCGCTGGTCATTTCCGTCATTCCCACGGCAGCGTTGAATTTCCAACACACCGGCAGTTGGACCGGGGATCCGGGCAATCAGAACCAGGTTAAGGTTCACAACCCGCTGACGGCCCTGCTCGGCAACAGTCTTTTGCTGTCACAACAATTGCTGATGCCGCCATTTCTGCCCGCTCCGCACAAAGCGGATGCCTGGTTGAACCGCCATTTGCCGGATGCCTGGAAACATAAATTGGAGGAAGGGTTCCCGCGCTATTTCATGGGCGGTCTCAATGAATTGCCGCAGGAGGAGGGCGCGAGTTTGGGGCTTGGCATCACGCTGCTGCTTTTGGTGGCGGCCGTTGCCCCCTGGTGTCGGGCGGGTAAATATCAACCCGCCGGAATCAGGAGATGGAAACTTTCATCCGTCGGGCTGGCCATCTGGGGCGCCAGCCTCTTTTTCATGTTGAAAATGGGGTCGGAAGCCGATGCCAGAATAATGCTCCCTTACTATCCGCTGGCACTGATTCCCATTCTGATGCTGCCAGGACAGGACTGCCTGGTGCGCCGGGCCGGCTGGCGGATTCTGGCCGTGGTGGTTTCCCTAAGCGTTCTGCCCTGCCTCATATTGACGCCGTCACGCCCGCTCTGGCCGGCCCAAACCGTGTCAGAATGGCTGCTCCGTCATCACCCTGAAAGTGCGCTGACTCAGCGGTTGACGACGGTTTATTCCTGCTATCAAAACCGCAATGACTTGCTGGCTTCCTTGCGGGCCCAATTGCCGGAGGATGCGACGGTCGGTTTCATTGCCGGGGAAAACGACTCATGTTACTCGCTGTGGCGTCCCTTGGGACACCGGCAAGTGGTTTGCCTGTGGAATGGCACGCCTCAAACGTCCATCGTGTTGCCGCCGGATGTCGAGTGGATCGTGGTCAAACGCGCCATCTGGCCGCAAATCACCGATGTGTCTCTGGAAACCTGGGCTGCCCGGCACCGGATTGAAATTGTGTGTTCGGTTCCAATCCTGACTTTTGCCAGCAAGGGAGAGGAAACCTGGTGCCTGCTGCATATCCAAAAACCGTGATAAGACCGGTCCGGCCGTCTTCCGGCCAACGGGCGCGGGGTCAATCTGAATGGAGCCGCAAAGCCTGCGCCGGCCAAAACGCCAGACCGAAATGATGACACTGGGCATGATTTTTCTTCGCTCCAAAGGCAACCGCGCAATGGAAATCGGATGATGCCAGACAGTGGCACATTTAATTTTGCGGCCTGATGATTTTCAACGTGGCAAAGCCGTTGTGAACGGGTAACAATTCCGCCCAAGTATTTTGGGATGTTGTTGAATTTAACATGAGCGTCAAACGTCAGTCGGTATGGAGCCTGCTGCCGCTGCTGGTCACTGCGGCGGTCGGGTTCTTTTCCCTGCCCCTGTTTCTTCGTTATCTTGGCAACAACATGTACGCGCTGTGGGGTTACATCGTCACGTTCAACGGGATGTTCGGTTTCGCCGATATGGGATTGAGCGTGGCGGTGGGGCGTTACATCAGTGTTGCCCTGGGCAGAAACGACCAGGATGCGGTGCGTGGTTACTGGGGCACGGGCAACCTTATCATGATTCCATTTCTGACGCTGGTGTCTCTGGCATTCATCGGCCTGGGCGTCTGGCTTGGCCCGAAATGGTTCAATGTGTCGCCTGACCATGTCGGCCTGCTTCGCGCCTGTTTTGTGGCGGGTGGTTTCGGATTGTTCCTTGCCTACTATGGCACCTATTGGATGATCCTTTCACAGGCCTTCCTTGACTTCAAGTTTATCAGCCTGTTGCGGGTGGCCATGACGTTGTTGCAAATCCTGCCATCAATCGGGCTGGCGTTTTTTACGAAAAATCCGCTGCTGCTGTTGTGGTGGAGCGCAATCGTCAGCCTGTTGCAATTGGGCGTTTTTATCTGGCACGCGCGCCGGAATTATCATTTGGGGATCAATCTTCGGATGGCCAGCATTGCCCGCCTCCGGGAAATGGCCGCTTACACCGGGAAAAGTTTTGTCGGGCTCATGGCGGCGGCGTTATTCGGCTCCATTGACCGGGTCCTGCTCGGCAAATTTGCGCCGACGGTGGATTTCAACTCGTACTTCATTTCCGGCAACATTGCCGCGCGCCTGCAAAACCTGAGCGTTTCGGTCATGGGGCCGGTCCTTTACAACACCGCGCGGGTGGTGGACCACGGGCGCGAGGCGGCGGCGAAAATTTACAATGAAACCTTTGCCTTCATGTTTGACTGGTATCTGCTGGCCGCCCTCTGGCTGGGATTATGGCATCCGGTCCTGCTGCGGGTGTGGCTGGTTCACACCATGGGATTGAAGCTGGGCGAACAAACCGTCCTGCTGGTCTCGCCGTTGCTCGTCCCGCTGGTCGTTGCGGGCTGCATTTCTGCCATGGCCAACATTTCGGGCGCGCAACTGGCCTCGCTCAACCGCCTGGGCACGGCGATTGGGTTCAACGTCACAGCCGGTTTGCTGGCCGTGCCCGGGGTCTGGATCGGATGGAACACCGCCGGGGTGGTCGGTGTGGCGTATGGCTTTTTATTGAGCCGCGTCGCCTATCTGGCGCAGGATTTGTTCACCATTCGTTTGCTGAAAGCCGGCGGCTGGCTGGACCCGCGCACCTGGAAGAAAGTCGGCGCGCAAGGCTTGGTCGGCGCCGTCTTCGCCTTGAGCTATTTCGCGGTCCAACGCAATTCTTACTGGCTGCTGATCCCCGCTGCGTTGCATGGCGGCCTGGTGGCGCTCTGGCTGTTGCGCCATTCGTTGCATAAAATGTTTGCCCGCACTTCCATCCAGTGAAAATCGTTATTTTTCTCAATTCCCTCGGCATTGGCGGCACCGAGAAGGCCGCGTGTCGCTGGGCTCGTGGCTTGAAAGCGCGCGGCCATCCCATCACGGTGCTGGCGTTGCAGGATGGCCCCCGGCGGAGCGAGTTGGAACAACAGGCCATTCCGGTGTGGGAGGTTGAAAGGTCCGCGCAAAAAATCGCCGCCGTTTTGCGGGAGGTGTCGCCCGATGCCATCCACACCCACGTGCCCGGCTACCCGCAAATGGGCGACGTGCTGGGTGAGGCGCTGCAACTGCTGCCGCAAAAAATTCCCGTCGTTCAGACCAATGTTTTCGGACGGCTCGAAAACCCCCGCGAGAATATGTGGACGGATTTCCGGTTGTTCATCTCGTGGACGAGTTGCGTGCAGGCTGCCCGTCGTTCCTTCCGCAAGCTTGACGAAGATTTTTTCCGCCGTGCCAGCGTGGCCGTTTATCCGTTGGACCCAGTCGAGCCACCGTCCGCCGCCAACATCGGGGCCTTCCGAAAGCAGTTGGGCGTAGCCGACGATGAGGTTTTGTTTGGCCGGCTGTCGCGACCCGAACCGAACAAATGGACGAACCTGGCCCTGGACGCGTTCCGCCGGGCGTTGCGAAGCAACCGAAAACTAAAGCTGCTGCTGCGCGAACCGCCGCCGCTGGTCGCGGCGGAATTGCGCGCTTCACCGGATGCTGACCGTTTTGTCATTCTGCCCGCCACCGCCGAGGCCGAAGAGCTGCGGCTGACAATGTCGGCCTTGGATGTCGTACTGCACACTTCTTCGATCGGTGAAAGCTTCGGCTATGGCATCGCCGAACCCATGAACCTGGGCAAGCCGGTCATCACCCATTCCGTGCCCTGGTGCGACCAGGCGCAGATCGAACTGGTTCGGCATGGCAAATGTGGCTTCATCGCCAGCACGCCGGCGGCGATGGCGGATGCGATTCTGGAACTGGCCGGCGATGCCGCGTTGCACTCGCGTATGGGGACGCAGGCGCGGGAGCACATCCGTGCGCTGGCCAGCCCGGAAATATCCATTGCCCGGCTGGAGGCCGTTCTGCTGGCCGCCGTGGAAAAGCGGGACAATCCATTTGCCGCCGCAGATTTGGAACAAGCCAGACGCACCGCCGCCTACCTGGATGCGCACCAGTTCGGCCATTCTTTGCTTGAACAACTGGCTTTGCGTCCGTTCTACTACCGTGTGCGCTTTCACGAGTTTAGAAAATCTTTTTAGACAGATTCCAACTTATGGGAAATTGCCCAACCTCATCCCGACTGCCATCCCTGGATGGCTGGCGAGCATTAAGCATCTTGTTGGTGTTGGGGGATCATACAGGCTGGCATGTTTCTGCTGCAGAAAAGCCGCTCTTTCACTGGATTTTTGATGGTAATCTTGGTGTCCGATTTTTTTTTGTGATCAGTGGATTCCTGATCACCTGGCTGCTGCTGCAGGAATCGAGTCAATCCGGGCGGATAAATCTTAAGCATTTTTATGCGCGCCGGGCTTTGCGTATTCTTCCAGTTTATTTTATGTTCGTTCTGGTGTTGTTGGGACTCCAGTTGTTTACCCAATTTAAGGAATCAACGGCTGGCTGGCTGGGAATGTTGACTTTTACCAGAAATTATGTGGATGCTTCCTTCGCGAGTGAACATTTTTGGTCGCTTTCAGTCGAGGAACAATTTTATTTGATTTGGCCCGGATTGCTTGTTTTGTTGAGCGGGTGCAATATTCGTGTAAAGGCTGTTGTTCTGGCAATTCCGATTTTTACCGCTCCGATCTTCAGGGTGGGATATTATGTTTTTCATCATAGTCATCAGCATTTTTTGCGTGGGCTGAATGGCATTCACCTTAAGCCCGCATTTCTGGAAAGCGTGTTTTCTTATGGTTCTTTCTTTTGCTATGTTGACACCTTGGCGTTCGGCTGCTTGTGCGCCATTTTGCTCGCCTATAAACAGAATCTTGTTGAAGGCATTTTCAAACAAAGGCGGGGGCGGGTGTTCGTTGCCGCACTACTGCTGGTGGTGGCTCCTCATGTCCTTGGAAATCTTACGTTGCCTTTGGTTGCTGGTATTGTTTTGGGGCCCTTTGGACAAACTTTTCAGGCGTTGGGAATTTCTCTTCTTCTCTTGCACAGCCTAATCAAGCCTGACTGGGGCGTCTATCGCATGCTGAACTGGAAATGGGTGGCCTGGATTGGCGTGCTTTCCTATTCGCTCTATATTTGGCAGCAGATATTTTGGTGTCGGGCATGGATGGGAACGGTGCAATGGAATGACCCGCGATGGAATGACCCGTCTTGGGCGTGTTTTTGGCTGATTCCAACATTTGCAACCGCGATCATATCTTTCTATGGTTTGGAGCGTCCTTTGTTCAGATTGCGTTCGCGTTTTCGCCATGCATGACCATTTTGCTTGAACACCTGGCCCTGCGTCGGCTCTACTACCGTGTGCGCTTTCACGAATTAAGAAAACATATCTGCTGCATGGCTGATATTCGCCGCCACGAACAATATGACTCAGAAAATTAAGAAATACCTCTCGATGATCAGGTTTGTCCTCAATAGGGCGGATTCGGTCGGTTGGACAGATCGTATGCGCATCCTGATTCGGATCAAATGGGCATTGAAGAAGAACAAGGGCCGTTCCGCCAGCACCTTGGGAGAGCAACTGGTGCTGGTGAGTTCGATCCTTGATATTCCCAAAAATGTCCCGGGTGTGATTGCCGAGTTTGGTTGTTACAAGGGGCTCTCTTCCGTGGCGCTGTCCATCGCGGCAAAATATGCCGGAAGAAAACTCCTGGTTTTTGATTCGTTTGAAGGGTTGCCGGAATCCAAGGAGACCATCAGCCATATTGCCGACGATACCAAGCTGGCATATAAAAAGGGCGACCTGATGGGAAGCTTGGAAGAAGTCCGCACGGTCATAGAAAAATATGGGGAACTTGATTGCGTGGAATTTGTAAAAGGCTACTTTTGCAACACACTACCCAAGCGGCCTGATGACGAAAAATACGCCTTGGTTTTTGAAGATGCGGATTTGGTGGAATCGGTTCGGGACGTTTTGCGCCATGCCTGGCCCAAGCTGGAGGAACAATGCTTTTTTTTCAGTCATGAGGCGTTGGATCTGGAGGTTGTAAAACTTTTTTACAGCGATAGTTTGTGGACTGAAATGCATGGGGTAAAGGCCCCGGGATTGGCTGGCGCGGGTTTGGGATTGCCCATCGATGAAGGGCAATGGGGGGCGCTGAAAATTCCGGGATTGCGGGGGTCCTGTCTGGCCTATTGCCTGAAGCGCCGGGCGGAGACTGATGTAAAGCCGCCCGGCAAGTAATCGGTTTATGCCCGCTGTCACCCTTGTCGTTTGCGTCCATCTCCAGCGTGATTTGCTGGAGCGGCTGTTGCGGGAGTCGCAGGGCTGCTATGATGAATTGATCGTGTTGCATGACATCCCGGATGTGCAGGATGTGCGGTCATCGGTTGAAACCGCTGGCGGCCGCTTTTTTGAAAGACCGCCGATTTTCTTGCAGGAACCGCACTGGCCGTTTGCCTGGGGCCAAGCCAAACACGACTGGATTTTGAGGCTCGATGCGGATGAATTTCCCAGCGCCGAATTGAAACAATGGCTGCAGGAATTCCGCCGCGCGCCCGAGCCGCCAGCTGATATTTCCGGCTACACATGCATCTGGCCGATGTGGGATGGACGAAAAGCGGTCACCAAAAATTCGCCGACGGGCCGGCTCTTTTTATTTCACCGGCAGCGAGTTAGATTTTTTGGGATGTGTGAACAACCGCCGATACCCGATGGCCGCTGCGAAGCGCTTAATTTGATTTTGCATCACCAGCCTCCGCGAAAGACCTATGGTTTCCGAAACATGCTGTTGCGCAAACAATCCCGGCGCGGGCACGAATTCATCACCCGCTGCCTGCTGGGCAAGCCGGACACATCCATTGCCCGGCTGGAGGCCGTTCTGCTGGCCGCCGTGGAAAAGCGGGACAATCCATTTGCCGCCGCAGATTTGGAACAAGCCAGACGCACCGCCGCCTACCTGGATGCGCACCAATTCGGCCATTCTTTGCTTGAACAACTGGCCTTGCGTCCGTTCTACTATCGTGTGCGCTTTCACGAATTCAGAAAATATTTTGGTTGGAAATCAGCCTGTAAAAAATAAAAAAATCCCGGCTCATCAATACTCAAATTACTTTATGCCTCGACTTTTCAACCTTGCCAGACGGATGGATTCAATTTTAAGCGGCTTCCCAAAATTGCGCGCGAAAATTGACTCCGTTTGTGTCGAGTATCATCAAATCCAGGAAAATTGTAATTACGACATCGATGCCAACGGGGAACGCTGGCTTCTGCAAACGCTCGCCGGCAAAAACCGGTTGAAAACCGCTTTTGACGTTGGGGCAAATCATGGGGATTGGACGGCGGAGGTTTTGCAGGCAAGCCCCGCCGCCTCGATTCATTGTTTTGAAATCAGCCCGCCAACCTTTCAAAAACTTTCGGCCCAACTTTCCGCGCGCAAGGGAAACGTCGTCCTAAATCCCTTCGGTTTGTCAGATTCATCGGGTGAAATTCAAATCAAATATTGCCCCGAGGGCGATGGGGGGACCACCATGTTTGACACCGTGCTCAATCTCCGGACTGAAACCATCAGCGCCAGGGTGGCCTGTGGCGAGGATTACTGCGCTGATCATGGCATCAAAACCATAGATTTTCTGAAGATGGACGTGGAAGGCGCTGAACATCTCGTTTTGCACGGCTTTGGGAAAATGTTGGATCCGGCCAAAATTCCGGTCGTGCAATTCGAATACGGCATGGTCAACATAATAACAAAGTTTCTCCTGAAAGATTTCCATGCCTTGTTTGAGAGCCACGGTTACAAAGTTGGAAAATTGTTCCCCAAGTCGGTAAGATTTCGTGAATATCGATTTTCGGATGAAGATTTCCTTGGCCCCAATTACGTGGCCGTGAGTCCGCAGATTGCCGGTTTGCTTGAAAAGAAGAATGGAGGCTGAAACTGTCTCTCAATTTTAATACTCTTGCCAAATCATGCCCGCTATAACCCTTGTCGTTTGCGTCCATCTTCAGCGCGATTTGCTGGAGCGGCTGCTACGGGAGTCGCAGGGCTGCTATGATGAATTGATCGTGTTGCACGACATCCCGGACGCGCAGGATGTGCGGTCGGTGGTGGAAGCCGCTGGCGGCCGCTTTTTTGAAAGACCGCCGATTTTCTTGCAGGAACCGCACTGGCCGTTTGCCTGGGGCCAAGCCAAACACGACTGGATTCTGCGTCTGGATGCCGATGAATTTCCCGGCGCCGAATTGAAACAATGGCTGCAGGAATTCCGCCGCGCGCCCGAGCCGCCAGCTGATATTTCCGGCTACACATGCATCTGGCCGATGTGGGATGGACGAAAAGCGGTCACCAAAAATTCGCCGACGGGCCGGCTCTTTTTATTTCACCGGCAGCGAGTTAGATTTTTTGGGATGTGTGAACAACCGCCGATACCCGATGGCCGCTGCGAAGCGCTTAATTTGATTTTGCATCACCAGCCTCCGCGAAAGACCTATGGTTTCCGAAACATGCTGTTGCGCAAACAATCCCGGCGCGGGCACGAATACATCGCCCATTGCCTGCTGGGCAAGCCGACGGATCTGGTTTGCTGGCGCTGGGAAAGCGAATCCTGGCCGCCGACCTGGGAAAACATTCGCTGCCATCCGTTGCGCCAATTGCTGAGATGCTTGACCATTCAAGCATTGCGGTCGCTACGCGACCAATGGAAATGCGAGCGGCGACTGCTGCCTAACGTGGCGATCAGCGGGCATTTTTTCCATGCGCAACTTTGTTTCATGGTGTGGCGATCCAGGCGGTCACAATCCCGCGAAAATATTCATGGGCAAAAGTCTGGCGGATGCCAGATGGACTAAAACACATTTCGATTTGCATACGTATGAAGATTCGTTCATTTCTTAACCAGTCCGGCAATTATCCGAACAAAATAAAGCAACGCGAAGGCAATTCATGATCGCTTCTCTCAAAGGAAAACTGTGGCTCACATACTGCGCATGGTTTCGGCCACCCCTGGAAGATAAATTGCTGAGGGACTTTTCCTCTCAACTGCCTCCGTGGAACGAGTTTCACACGGAGGTCGCCGATTTTCTCGCAAGCACCGGCCAGTCCAATGTTCCGATGCGTGAATTGTATATTTTGGTTCGCGGCCTGAAACCCGAGATCGTGGTGGAAACCGGCGTTGCCAGAGGAGGTTCGACGGCGACCGTTCTGGCGGCAATGGATAAAAATCTAAAAGGGGAACTTCATTCGATTGATGCCACCAAATTTCGCGATCCTCGCGAAAATGACGGCTACATGCCAGGAATGATTGGCACGATTATGCGAATTCGCCAGCATCCGAGGTGGCGTTTTCACGAAGGATTCAGCCAGGATGTTCTGCCCCAACTGGCGCGCGAATTTTCCCAAGGAAAAAAATCCGTGGGCTTATTCATTCACGATTCCGATCACAGCGCCCAGTGCATCCAATTTGAACTTTTTGAAATCAGCCCGGTTATTTCACCGGGAGGATTTGTCGCTTCTCACGACGCGTTCTGCTTTGACAACAAACCGGCCTTTCGCGCATTCGAGGGGCGGCAAAAAGACTTTCAAATCTATTTTGAAGGGAAAGGCCATGAATATCGGATTTACCGCAAGAAAGGACACTAATGCCTTCAGAATCCACATTGCAGATAGATTTCCCGCATATCCAGCGGCCAAAGTCTGGCGCAAAGGAGCGGCTGTTGAAATTCATCTGGCGTTGCAGCCGGCGCAGTTCTGGGGTTGATGCGTTGCTGACGCGCAAGCTATCGCATTTGAAATGTCTGCCGGAGCTGAATCCAGCCGATTGCATACCCGATTTTGCCACCACTGAAATTGTCATACGCCAGTGTCCTGTCGGGACGTGGTCAACACCTTTGATTGATGTGGTGGTCTTGTTGAAATGCGCCCTGGGATTCCACTCCCGCCGGATTTTGGAAATCGGCAGCTATCTGGGACATACGGCGCGCATGCTCGCCGAGAACACCGGCGTGGAAACCAGAATCACCACGCTGGATGAATATCCGGAACACGGCGCGGCGTATCGCGGGACGCCGCTGGAGCAAAAAATTGACCGGCGCATCGGGAAAATTTCGCTCGAACCTTTCCAGCCGGATGAGAAATTTGATTTGATTTTCGTGGACGCCGATCATCGCTTCGAATCCGTCGTCAATGACACGCAGGTGGCGATGAGCCTGCTGGCGAAGGATGGTGTCATCGTGTGGCACGATTACCAGCAGGAGAATCATTTTCACGGGCTGAATGGCGTGCCGGAGGCGTTGAAGATTTTCTCGAAATCCATTCCCATCATCGCGCTGAAGGGAACGTACCTGGCCATGCACACCCGGCATCCGGGCTGGGAAACCGCCAAGTTTGTGAATCAAGGAACGACTCCGGCGGCGGACGGCCCCTGGCGCAATCAATCACTGCGCGGCTGATCAAAGGCGGTTTTCCGCGGCCAGTCTGGAAACGCCGTCGAGAAAACGGTGCTCGAAGGCGTCGAAAGAGAGTTGCTGCGGGTCAATCAAGGAAACCGGTGGCTGTTCGTTGGCCATGATCTTGTCACCCCATTTGAAAATGGCTTCGGCCACGGCGTTGGCATCGCGCAAGGGCACGATCTCGCCGTTGGTTTCGGGAACAATGAAGTCATTTACCCCGGAATGGGCGGTGGTGATGACCGGCAGCCCGCAGGCGAGCGCTTCGCTTAAAACCCGCGCGAAGCCTTCTTCGAGCGTCGGCATGACGAACAGGTCGGCCTCCCGCAACAGGGCGGAAAGCGCCTGATGATTTCCTCCCGGCGACCATTCAATGGGCAAATCCTGGTAACGGGCCAGCACCGGCTTGATGCTGTCATGAATCTGCCGCACCAGAATCAGGCGCGCGGACGGATGGCGTTTTTTTACGATGCGAAAAGCTTCCAGCAGATACGGCGTGCCTTTCCGCAGACCCAACATGCCGGTGTGAATGATGGTCAACGGCCGATTTTTGGGCCGGGGATTTTGGGCGGGATAAAACCGGGTCAGGTCGCAGGCAAACGGATTGTAGATGATTTGTTCCGGCAAAAACCCGCGGCGCAGAAATGAGTCGGAAACATACCGGCTGGGGCTGAGCACAAAGTCCACGTCGTCCATCATCCGCAACGCGCGCTGCTGGTAGGGCGGATAAATCGGCGGCAGTGCACAACTCCAACGCACGTGTTCCTCCGCCATGATTTCCCCAAATTGCTGCGGATGGGAATTGCCGGCTTCGAGAAAGGTTTTTCCGCCGGCGGCACGAGTGGCTTTGAAACACTCATTGGCGAAGCCGTAGCTGGAGATGATGTGGTCAGACGTTGTTATTTTTTTCAGCGCCCACCGGTCGAACCAGGGATAGGTGGCAAAGCGGACACATTCACCCCGATAAGTGCTTAGGAATTTGCCGGCCAGGGTTCGAACCAGTCCCACCTCCGGATTCAGTTTCGTCAGCTCCCGCGGCACGCCGGCGCAACCGCGCCGTGTTCCCAGAATGTAGTTGCGAAGCATTCCGTTCCGGCACAACACGACGGCGTAATCGTTGTAATACGAAGTGCGGTAGGGAGCGGCTACGGAGAACTTATTCACAGTTTTTCAAAATGCGCTGATAAATTTTTTCGTGGTTGGCGGCCATGGCCTGCCCCGTCATGCCCCGGGCCAGGATGCTGGCCTGGGCTGCCCGGGCCAACAAAAGCCGCTGGTCCGGCTGGCGCATGAGTTCGCCAAGGGCGCCGGCCAGGGCATCAATATCGCCGGCGGGACATAACAGCCCCGTCCGCTGGTGGGCAATCAATTCCGGTATCCCGCCAACGTTGCTGCCGATGCAGGCGCATCCGAAGAACATCGCTTCCTGCAAGGCCAGACCCAGCGCTTCCATGAGGGACGGTTGAACAAAAATCGCCGCCGTTTGCATCAATTCCTGCGGGGCGGGATGGCTGCCAATCATCAGGATTCGTCCGCGCAAGCCGGGGGCGGCGCTGATGCGTTCAATTGTTTGGGCGCAGTCGTTCTCCAGGGCCGGGCCGGCGATGACCAGCTTCCATTCCGGATATTGCGGCGAGATCCGGGCAAAGGCTTCCGCCAGGATGTGCTGTCCCTTTCTAAAGGCAATGTGCCCCACGGATAAAATGGTGGTCTCACGACCGGTTGCCGCCGGGGCGGCCACCCGGGCGGCGTCCAATCGCGAGTGATAAACAAAATCAATTTTCCCGGCAAGGAGGGGATAACCGCGTTTCAGTTGATCCGCGTCGTGCCTTGAATCGGTCAGAATTTGTGAGGCGTGGCGCAGGGCGTAGGTGCAGGCCGACCACACCACCGGAAACAAGCCGAGTTTATACCAGAGCGGCCGGTCGTTGGCGCAGTAGTTTTCCAGCAAAGGCGTGACCTGGTGCGCTGAAAAAACGGATGGAATCCCCGCGCGCGCCAGACCGGGGAGCGGGCTTTTCCATCCGCTCCGATTCCCCCATCCCAGATTTCCGCCAGCATGAAAATGGACCAGGCGGACGCCGCGCTGGCGGATGGTTTCGACAAGGTCGCGCGCAACGGCGGGTGTAAGCCCGGCGGGGTCAAAGCAAATATGTCCGTCAATCCGCCGCGAACACGGGTGGTTGCCCAGGGCTTCAGAAGCATCAGGAGAGATCAGGAGCACACGGTAGGATGATGAAAGGTGCTCGAGCAAAGATTCCACAATGACGCTGACGCCACCCCGCAAAGTCAGCGGATAGTCGAGAGCCATTGCAATCAGCACTCTGTCAGCCATGGTGGGGTGGGTGTGCCAGCACAACTATTTTGCCGCAAACGAGCGGATGACGCGCGCGGGATTGCCGGCAGCCAGGGAATTTTCCGGAATGTCCGAGGTGACCACGCTGCCCGCGCCGATCACCGACCGGTTGCCAATCTTCACGCCTTTAAGAATGATGGTCCGGGCGCCAATGAAAACATGGTCGCCAATTTCGACCGGCGCGGTTTTGGCCGGCTTATTTTCATCCAGGGGGTAGCCATGGAAATCCGAATCCACAATCATGCATTCCGCGCCGACGAGCGTGTTCGCGCCGATGGTGATGCTTTGGGAACAGGAGAGCAGCGAATTGCTGATGCCGGCACCGTCCTTGATGGTGATGCGCGCATCGGCGGTGTTGGTGATGATGCTCAACCGCCGGCCGGAGGCCAGCGGATTGAACCGGGACATCGAGCAGAGCGTGACGCCATCGCCAATTTGAACCACCGAACCCTGCTTGAGCCGCACTTCCGGCAGGCCATGCACCCAGCAGCCCCGGCCCATTCTTACGCCGCGACTTTGGAGCCAGAGGCGGCCAAGCCGGGTCAGTAATTTGAGCAATAACAAGCGCATCGGATATTTTGCGGCTGGCGGGCAGCCATCGCCCAAGAGTTGTAGCCGCAATGGCGGAGCATTTCAAGCCGCAGGATATTGGGGTGGTGTCCGGAGCGCGAGTTGTCCCAACTCGCAGCAGGTGTTGTGAGCCGGCGTGAGGCGGCTTTGACTTTTCAGAACCCTCAACTCTCAACCATTGGCTCTCAACCCGAATTCCGAAGGCTCCCGCCCTTTTCGGTACTGTCCGAATTTGGCTGTAGGGCACGACGTAAGGAGTGCTTGCCCAAACGACTCGTTACCTCGTCGCCTACAAATTTGGACACCACCCCGTTTTCAACAAGCTTGCTGGCGGGCGAATTTCCGCTAACTTGATCCTTGAATCATGGAAGTCCGCAGCATTGAAACCATTGTCAAAACGCTGAACGCTGCGAAGGTGAAATATCTCATCGTCGGCGGCGTGGCAGTCGTGGCGCATGGATACGAGCGGTTCACCAGAGACCTGGACCTGGTCATCGGCTTGGAACGGAAAAACATTCTCCGCGGACTTCGGGCATTGATGGCCATCGGTTACCAAATGCGAATTCCGGTAACCCCCGAGCAGTTCGCGGATCCGGCGCTGCGCGAACAGTGGCGGCGGGAAAAGAACATGGTCGTTTTGCAGTTGTGGAGCGGTGTCCACCGCCGGACGCCGATAGACGTGTTCGTTTATGAGCCGTTTGATTTTGCCCAAGAACTGGGGCGCGCGCTGCGCGTGCCGGTATTCGGAAGGCAGTCGGCCGCCATCGTCAGTTACGACACTCTGCTCGCCTTGAAAAAATCCGCCGGGCGCAGTCAGGATTTGTTGGATGTTGAAAAGTTGCGCAAACTAAACCGGCATCGAAAAAAAACGTGACCAGGAAACAACTATACGCCCATCCGGGATGGAAGTCCTGCACGTTCGAGGGCGCCGAATTGAGCACCCTGTTGCTGGGGCTGCAAACGACCTTTCGCGAAAAGCTGGAGTGGCTGGAGGAGGCGGAAACCCTCACGCTGCAATTGCGTGCCAGCCGTGAGAAAGCCCGAAAACGGAAATCCGGGTGATGTCCCGGTCTGGTGGCGGCGATGCTGCCGCACCGCCTCGGTTTTGAGATTCAATCAACCCCGGTAGGAGCCGACGTAAGGAGGCTTCATCGCCCAAGCTATATCTCATTAGCACACCCGGCTTTAACTATTTCGTGTGATTCGTGTCTTTCGTGGTTAAAAATCCGTTAAATCCTCCTCGTCCTCGAACCCTATAGCCGGTTGGGCTGGAGATTGCCATCCTCCATCCTCCATCCTCGCTTATTTTTTCCTTGCGCCTTCTGTGCCTTTTCGCGGCCATTTCAACTGCTATATTTCGTGTGGTTCTTTCGTGGTTTAAAATCCGTGTTCATCTTGGCGTCCTTGGCGTCTTGGCGGTTCAAATTCGTCCCCGGCCTTCTCCGCTACCTCTGCTTGCTCCTGTTCAAGATCAATTTCAATTTTAAGGTTCTTTGCAGTTAACTATTTCGTGTGATTCGTGTCTTTCGTGGTTAAAATCCGCGTTCCTCCGCCAAGCCAATATGTTTGCTTCCAACTTGAAACCCGGATAAAAAACCGTCACCCGAAAGCCGAAACTGAATCGCATCAATGAAAATCCTCTGGATTTGCGGACTTCCCTATGAAGTGCAGCGCGAAGTTTTGCGCGGCCAGGACCATGGCGCTCATGCGGCGTGGTCGTGGATCATGGGGCATCTGCCCCCGCCGGAGGGAATCGAGTTGCACATCGCCTGCCGGACGGCCCCCCATACTTCACCACAGGAATTCATTTACCAGGGCGCCCACTTCCATCTGATTCCGGTGAAAGCGCGGGCACGGGTGCTTTGTCTGTTTCAATTCGACTGGCTGTTCTTCCGCGAGCTGGCGGCACGGTTAAACCCGGACGTGGTTCACGGCTGGGGAACCGAGGACGCCTACGCGCACGTTGCCCTCAAGCTGGCGCCGGAACGGCACTTGATTCAAATCCAGGGCAACCTCAACACCTACCGCAAACGCGTGCCGATGCCCTGGTTGTCCGCGCTGGCGGCCTGGAGCGAGCGCATGGCGCTGGCCCGCGCCCGCCATGTGGTCGCCGAAAACGAATATTCGCTCACCTCCGCCCGGCCGATGATTGCCACCCGATCGGTCCACGTGATTGAGCATCCGATTCGCGCCGGCTTTCGAACCGCTCCGCCGGCGGATGGCGAGGGCCGGCAGATTCTTTTTGTGGGCGCCATCGAGGAGCGCAAGGGGATCTGGGATGCGTTGGAGGCCTTTCGCGGCGGCGCGCCGGCAGATTGGAAACTGGCAATTGTGGGGAACGGCACAGCCGGGACCCTGGCACGATTACGCCGGCTGATTTCGGAAAATGATCTAGCTTCCCGCGTGCGGCATCATCCGCAGGTGGGCCCCCAGGAAATCGTCTCGCTGATGCAGGCGGCAAGTGTTTTTCTTCTGCCCACGCGGATTGACACCGGCCCGACGGCGTTGAAAGAGGCGCTGGCCATGGGGCTTTGGCCGGTGTGCTATGACAACAGCGGGCCGGCCCACTACCTCCGGCATTTCCAATACGGCAATCTGGCGGAAGACCTGAAGGTTGCGGATTTGACCGCAGTGCTCAAGCAAGCGCTGGCCGCGCAGCCCTGGAAGCTGCCGGCAAATCGCGCCAAGATTGAAACGCAGATCCGCCCGCATTTTGACCGGGAACGAATCTGGCGGGAACTGGCGGCGCTATATCGCAACATTTCCGCCCCTGATGGCTCTACACCGCCCCGCTAAAAAGCCCGTGTGAAAAACCGCGGGAGCCGACGCGCGGAGGCTTGCTTCCCGCAATCAATTGGCGGCTTCTGATGACGGATGACGATTGAGACTCGTTCCCTCGTCTCCTACTGGGTATTTGGCGGCGGGACTGCCATACCCACCAAGTTCAAATCAGGACGCCACCGGGTTTTTCGACGGCCGGTCAAACTTTGGCGGAAATGGAATGGAATTGCGATTGCCGATGACTTATGGTTGGCATAAATTATGCCACGGTCACGCATGCTAAAGCGTTGCGTTTCCTGATCAATGAATAACGCCCCGGCCATTTTCCGCGCGCTCATCACCTATGCGGTGTGCGTGCCGCTGGCGATATTTGTCGGTTATCTGGTGACCAACCCGCTGGATTATTCAAGCCTGGCCACTTACGGCGTACTGGGTTTTTTATTCATTTTCCCGCTGTTGATGCGCTGGCATTATCCGCTGTTGGTGTTCAGTTGGGCGGCGCCGATAACCCTCTTCTTTTTCAAGGGGTCGCCGAGTCTGTGGCTGGCGTTGGTGGTGGTGAGCCTGGGCATATCCATCATTGAGCGCATCTTGATACCCAACCGGCATTTCATCAGCGTGCCGCAAATGACCAGGCCATCAATCTGCCTGGTCGCCGTGGTCCTGCTCACCGCCAAATTGACGGGGGGAATTGGTTTGCATACGTTTGGCTCGGAAGTTGGCGGCGGGAGAAAATATCTTTTTCTTCTGATTGGCATTTTGAGCTATTTCGCCATCACGGCACAGCCCATCCCACCCGGCAAGGCCAAATGGTATGTGGCCCTTTTTTTCCTGGGTCAAATGACAGCCTTGGTGGGGGATTTGTATCCCTTTGCCCCTTCATTTCTTCATCCCATTTTCTGGCTGTTCCCGAGCGGCGTTAATATGACTGATTTTCAAGCAGGAGCGGTGCGGATGCCCGGTACGGGCAGTGCCTGCATTGGGCTTTGCCTGTGGATGCTGGCCCGGTATGGCGTCCGGGGCATTTTTCTGGAAGACAAACGCTGGCGTCCATTCCTATGGATTGCCGGTTTCATGCTGATCTTTCTGGGCGGCTACCGTTCCGCGGTATTCATGGTTTTTGTGTCGTTCGTCATTATGTTTTTCATGGAGGGGGTGCATCGGACCCGGTTCGTGCTGGTTTTGGCATTTGCGGGAATGCTGGCGGCTGTGGCGGCTGTTCCGCTGGCTTCCCACCTGCCTTACTCGGTTCAACGCGCGCTGTCATTTTTGCCATTGAATATCAGCTTGGAGGCAAAAAACTCGGCCGATGACAGCACCGCGTGGCGGCTAAAAATGTGGGCCGCCCTGTGGCCCAAGGTGCCGCAATATCTTCTCCTCGGCAAGGGGCTGGCCATTACGGCAGATGACTATCAGTTGATGGGATCGGATGTGTCAATCAAGTCCATTGACGCCAGCGAGCAGGGATTGGCACTGTCCGGGGATTATCATAATGGCATCCTTTCCGTCCTCATCCCCTTTGGCCTTTGGGGGTTGATCGCCTATGCCTGGTTCATGGCGGCGGGTCTGTGGGTGCTGTATAACAATTGGAAAAACGGGCCTCCCGCGCTGCAAACCGTGAACATGCTGATGTTTGGCCTTTGTTTGATGGATTTCTTGCTTTTTGCATCCTGCAAGGCCGGAATGTGGATCACCCTTGGTATCGGCTACTGGGCGGGTCATGTCGGGTTGAGCGTTGCGCTGAACAATGGAGTGTGCCGGAAAAAAAGCCCGGCAGTCGCGGCGGAGCATCCGGTGTTCAAACCGTCCCGGATGTTATCGCGCCTGCGTCCCGGTTTACAGCAATGATCAAGGCCAGGTTTGCTCCTCTCGCAAACAGGATTGCCAGCACGCCGGGAACGAATGGCGCGGCAAAAAAGCAGCCCCGCCAGGATTATTCATTTCCGCAACGGGTCGCCCATCATAAGGCTGGAAAAAGGTCGCTGATTCAACAAAACCAATGATTGTCAGCGGATCTCAGTTTCCAACGACATTCAGCCGATAACTGGCCGGGGTTCTTCCAGCCGGAAGAGATTTTGATTAAAGAGATTCCCTGACTTAGTCATTTTTTCGCAGCTATGATCAGGAACTGCCGTCCGAATAATTTCCAGGCCGGGCGGAACTTAAGATAGAGCGATAACAAGCAGAGCGGCTGCTCACGCCGGTTCACCATGGTGTAAGGCAGAAATCGGGCGTGGTTTTCCAGGATGGTGAAGTCGCAGTTTTCCAGTCCTTCCGCAAGCGAGCGGTCGGACAGCGCAAGAAGATGATCCCAAAAATCCCAGTATTCATCCGCCAAAAAGCGGATGTTCGGCCCCATCGCCAGCAGCTTTCCCCCCGGCTTCAGGCAGCGGAACGCCTCCTCCAGCGTCAACTTCAATGCGTCTTTACTGGGGAGGTGTTCAAAAAAATTGCTGGTGAAAACGACGTCCAAGGACTGGTTGTCACATTGCCACCGGGTGGAACAGTCCTGCTGGAGAAAGCGGACATCCCCGGCCAGGAACCGGAGCGCATCCGGGTTCAAGTCCATCGCCAGCTTTCGGCCGCATTGGATATTGTTGATAAACTTGCCGTAGCCGCAGCCCAAGTCCAGCACCGTGGCCGAAAGTGGAACATATTGCTGGAAAAAATCCCGGGCCAGCACGTTCCAAACCCGCTGGCGATAAGCCAGATTTTTATTAAAACGCGCGCTGTAGATGCGGCGCAATTCCTCCGGTTGGTTGGCGGTCATAAGTGGTTGCTTTTTTTGTAATCGCCCCGGCTGAAGTATTTCTCCAGCCAGACATAAGCGCAGATGAAAAAATAGCGGCTGCCCATTTCCTTGATTTTTAACTTCGGCAAGCCAAAGCGCCGGTTGCGCCACGTGATCGGAACCACCGTCCAGGAATAGCCGCGCGCAATGGCCTTAAGCGGTATTTCCACCGTCAGGTTGAAATGCGGCGCGATGAGCGGCTCGCAACCCTGGATCACCGTCCGGCGATACGCCTTGAACGCATTGGTTGTGTCGTTCAAGGGAATCCGGAAAATAATCCGGATGAACAGGTTGGCCATCCGGTTCACGAACAGTTTCACCCGGGGATAATCCACCACCCCACCGCCCTTGACAAACCGGCTGCCGAACACGCAATCCCAGCCTTCATTCAGCAATTGCCAGTAACGCACCGCGTCGCGCGCGTCGTCGGATTCGTCGGCCATCATGATCACCACGGCATCACCCTGGATGTGGCGCAGACCGAACACCACCGCGCGGCCAAAGCCATGCTCGCCGGGGTTCTGGAGGGGGCGCAACACCGGAACTTTTGCCTGCAACTGCTGCAACACCTCCCAGGTCCGGTCCTGGCTGCCGTCATCCACCACCACGATTTCGTGCGGCACCCGGTTTAATGAAAATTCCAGATGCAGATGTTCAATGGTGGCTGGCAAGGATTCCGCCTCATCCCGTGCGGGAATCACCACGCTGAACAACCGCAGCGAACCAGCGGGCGGAATTGATTTGTTGTCGGGATTCACGACGTCCAATCTGCCACGGCCAACCGGCAGCCGACGGTCAGATTTAAGACAGCATTGCGGAATCGGACCATGATTTCAATGTTTTCCACCAGGAAACCAATGTCCTTGAAGCCCCGGGCCGGTTCATCTGCCCGATGCCGGAGATGGACAAAAGCCAAAGTATGGTTAAACATGAACCCAATCCTCAGACCAACCCGCTGAGCGACTCAAAAATGTGAATCCGGCCACGCCCGTTTTGAAACCAAAATTACTCATTATTGAGTTGTGGGGACTGGGTGACCTCGTCCTTGCCACGCCGTTTTTGCGCGCGGCGGCGGAACGGTTTGACGTCACGCTGCTGGCCAAGTCCTTTGCTCTCGATTTGCAACCCCGGCTTTGGCCCGGGGTGAAAGTGGTGCCGTTTACCGCACCGTGGACCGCCTTTAAATACAAGCATAAGTATCAACTTTGGCGCTGGCACTGGCTGGAAATGCTCCGCTTATTCCACCGGCTGTCGGCGGAACGTTTCGACTTCGGCCTTTCCGCGCGCTGGGACCCGCGCGATCATTTGCTCCTGAAACTCATCAGGGTCAAAAACCGAATCGGCTTCCCGCGCGTGTGGAGCCAGGTGTTTTTGAACCGGCCGATTGCGCGACCCGCCCCGGAGTTGCACCGCTATGAATCCTGGCGCGCCGTTGCCGGCGCGTTGAACCTCCAGCTTCCGCCCGGCGGCAAAATCACCCAACCCACCGTGCGCGACCGTGAAACCATCCTGATTCACAGCGGCGCCGGACAAGCGGTCCGCGTCTGGCCGCTGGAACACTGCCAGCAGCTCGCCGCGCATTTGCGCCGGAACCGTTTTCAGGTGCAAATCGGCTGCGACCCGGACCAGCGCGATTGGTGGCTGCGCGCCGGCGAAACCAGCGTGGCGACGCCCGCCACGGTGACGGAATTGATCGCGCTGATAGACCGCACGGGCGTGTTCGCCGGCAACGATTCCGGTCCGGGGCATCTCGCGGCGTTTTGCGGCGTGCCGACGTTTACGCTTTTCGGGCCGCAATTGCCGGAGTGGTTTGCGCCGCTGCATCCGGCGGCGGAGTGGATTGAAGGCAAAGCCTGCCCTTACAAACCCTGTTCGGATTACTGCCGGTTCCCGACGCCGCGTTGTCTTTGGAACATTGGCCCGGAAGAGGTTTGTGCGCGCGTTGAAAAATTTGCCGCCGCACACCTGCGCCATCACACGTAACCTTCAAAAACCTCCCATTCCGGAACCCATGGTGAGAGCCTGGCACCGTGTCAGTCCGTTTTTTTGCGCCAAAGGCTAAAGGCTGGAAGGGTCTCAAACATGATGTAGTGATGATTCTCCAGGTAAGGACGCATCAGGCCATTCTCGTCGTAGAGATCCGGCTTGGATAGAATCAACAGATCCGGCGGTGGCTGGTTGGCGAGCAATTGCACCGAAGGGTGACTCGCCAGCCACACCCGGCCCGGCGCGGCAAGACTTTCGCGCGGCGACAACGGCACGCGGTAGTAAAGCCCGGTGCTGGCATCGGCACACCACCAGACCTTTTCATTATTTGCATTTGCCGCGATGGCAATGGCTGCCGCCGTCCGGTAATCATCCTTGGCGTGGCGCCCGGCAAATCGGAGCGAGATGGACGAAGCGATGCTGAACAAAACAAAAAACACGGCCAGCCACCGGCGCCAGCCGGCGCGCGACCAGAGGCTGCGCAAGCCGACGGCCAGCAATAAAATCAGGGCCGGCGCCAAAGGCGCGAAATGGCGGCCCAGCACGCGAAAATGTTTTAGCACTCCAACCGCCAGCAATAAAATCACGGCGGCCCCCAGGCTGGCGGCCCCGCCCAGCCAGACTCGGCGCGGGGTCTGTTGAACCACATGTTTGCAGCCGGCAAAAAACACAAACGCTGTGACCACGCCCTGCAAGGCCAGCGGGATGACGAATGGAGGGATGGAAGAAAAACCGATTTCCCGGATTTGAGTTCTTCCGGGCCCCAATCCGGCGAAGCCGAATAATTCGTAAAAGGCAAACAGCGTGTTGCCGATGCCGGTCGCACCCGGCGTGGCCCGGTTTCCGCGCTCCAGCGACCAAAGGTAATAGCCCGCCAGCGCAATCAGGACAAGTGACGTGATAACCAGGGTGAGTGCGTTTTGACGCGCGAGCCGCAGCACCCTTGGCCATCCCAGCACCAGCATGGCCGCTGCGCCCGCCGCGCCAACCCAAATCACGCCCAGCAGGCTGCTGCCGGAAAGGGCCACCAGCCCAAAGCAAAACAATCCCGTCAGAATGCCCTCTCCCCTTCCGGATTGATCTGGAGCCGATGACGTTCCGGCCAGCCGCCACAACGCCCCCAGCAACAGCAGGCTGATGCCAATTTGCATGACATAAGGCCGGAATTCATTCAGGTAAAACCAGACGAACGGGCTGAAAACCATCAGCAGCAGGAAGGCGGTTTGACGGCGGGGAATGGCCAGTAATCCCAGCGCAAGCCAGGGCAGGTTGGAAAGCCGGAGCCACCATTCATTGTGGCCGAAGATTTTTTCCCAGCTCCAGGCATAGAGCAAATAGAGCGGCATCTGGGCTGTCGAACCGTTGTCGGCCTTCATGGCCTGCCACCAATTCGCCAGCGTGGATTGCCCGGCAATGGTTCCCACGGAGGCTTCATCCATCCAAAAACCTTGCGTGGTGATCGCGGCCACGCCGATGAGCACGGCCAGCGCCACCGGGAATGCGCATTCCCAGTCCAATCCGGCGTTGCCGGGAGTTTTTGCGGTCGGTGGCGGATTCATCCGGGGGATGTAATTTTTGCTTCCTGCCGGATCATTTCAGCAATTTTGAGTCCTTCGCGCACGGCAAAATTCGTGCCGCGATCTTCGGGGAAAATCTGCGAGAAATTTGACAGGAAAACACCCGCCAACGGCGTGCGGTAATCGGGGATTTTTTCCTCGTAGCGCGTGTCCACGATATGCTGGGCGGCGCGGAAACGGAAAAGGTGTTGTTCCTGCAAGCGGCCCGCTTCGAATTCAGGAAACATTTTCTTCAGATAGCCAAACCAGAGGTTCGCCAGTTCGTCGTCCGGCAGCGAAAAGATCTTCCCGTCCGGCGGCATGTAGGCGCCGATGTAATAAACATTTTTCCCGCCGTAAAAGTTTTTATCCACCAGCCGCGTGTGGTTGAGGAAGACCAGGAACGGCGCGCCGGGTTCGTTGACATTGACCCAGTAAAAATCGCCGAGATTCTGGTCGCTGGTGAACACCAGGCAGACCGCGCCCAGATATTCAATACTGTGGAGTTTGGCCGCGTAATCCTTGAGCGATTCCCGCGCCGGCAATAATCCGGCGAACGCGGGCGACGGCCCGGTGAAAACGCAAAAGTCAAACGGCACGGTTTCGCCGTTGATGCGGGCGGTGCGCTCGCTGGAAATTGTTTCGACGTGCGCGCCGGTCATGATCTTCACGCCGCGCCGGCGGAGTTCATTTTCCAGCGCCGCCGTGACGACGTTGAAGCCGCCGCGGAAGTAGCCAAGTTTTTCGCCGCCGCCGCCGGAACGCGAATTGGCGCGGGTGTGGATGCGCGCCCAGAACCACGCCATTGAGACGTTTTGAAAATGGCGGTCAAACTTGCCTTTCAGCAGCGGGGTCCAGATGCTCTCCATCGCGCTGGCGCCGCAAGCGCGCGTCATCCAGTCATGCGCGGTCTGGCGGGTGAAGCCGCGCCAGTTTTTTTGGTGTTTGAGATACAATGCGGCAAAACCAGTGCGCAGCCGGCCGGGGAAACTGCACGGTGCAAACCGTAATAAATCCAGCGGCGACTTGAAGGGATGGATTTTTCCGTTGCGGAAAATGCCGATGGAGCTGTCGCGCCAAACCAGTTTCTCCTGAAGGCCAAGTTCCTTGACCAAATCCAGAATCGCCGTGTCCGTCAAAAATAAATGGTGATAGGTCCTTTCCAGCGATGTGCCGCAAAGTGGAAAGCCCGCCGCCAGGCCGCCGAGGTGATCGGAAGCTTCCACCAGCGTGACGGAAAAATCCGGGTCCCGGGAAAGCCGGCAGGCCGCCGTCAACCCGGTGAAACCGCCGCCGATGATGAGGATTTTTTTTGGCGCGGACATCAGCTGGCTTTGCGGAAGGAAAACGCGCGGTTAAGGTTGTATTGCAGCAGCACGACGGCGATGAGGGTGGCGAATTTGGAAAGGTATTTGTCGAGGCCGCACCGGCCAATGAGCACGTGCAGCAAGCCGGCGGAAACGAGCCAGCCAAGAAACGCAACGCTGAAAAAACTTAAGAGACGCAAGGGGATTTTGTCCGTAACGCGAAAGTTGAACCGGGCATTCAGGATGAATGACAGCAGTGTGCCGCTCGAATAACCGACGGCGTTTGCGGCCTGATAATCGAGCAGTCTGGTCTTCACCAGCAGCGAATAAATTCCGAAGTCCAAAGTGACGCCACTCGCGCCGATGACGCAGTAGAGCAGGAATTGCTTTTTCTGGAGCAGGAAATTCTTCACGAAGAATGGGCGCGCAAATCAACCCGGGCCCGGTCCGGCAACGCGAGTCCGGCACTGTCGCGGATGATCCAGAGCGGACGGCCTTTGACTTCCTCGTAGATCCGTCCGATGTATTCGCCCAGGATGCCGAGGCAGATCAACTGGACGCCGCCGAGGAACAGGATCGAAATCACAATCGTCGGGAAGCCGGCCCCGGGCGCGAGGCCGATTTTGGCAAATTGCTCGGCAAAGAGTTTCTGCACAAGCGTGAACATGGCGCCCAGAAAGGCGAAGCCGGACACCCACAGGCCAAGATACGTCGCCAGGCGCAGCGGCGCGGCGGAAAAGGAGAACAGCCCGTCCATCGCCAGCTGGAAGGATTTTTTGAAGGTATATTGGGGCTCGCCCGCCGCGCGTTCGGCGCGGTCAAATTCCACCGAAGATTGCCGGAAGCCGCACCAGGTTCGCAGGCCGCGCAGGTAGCGGCTGCGTTCCGGCAGTGCGTTCATCACGGCGACGACTTGTTTGTCGAGCAGACAAAAGTCTCCCGCGTCGCGTGCCATCGGCAAGGGCGTCATTTTCCCCAGCAGCCGGTAAAAGCCCCACGCGAGAATTCGCTTCAGGAGCGGGTCGCGCCGATTTTTGCGCGTGGCGAAAACGACTTCAAATCCTTCGCGCCATCTGGCGAGCAGGCGGGAAATTTCCTCCGGCGGGTCTTGCAAATCGGCATCAATCACCACCACGGCATCGCCCGTCGCGTAATGCAACCCCGCGCTTACGGCGGTCTGGTGTCCGAAATTTCGAGCAAACGAAAGACAGCGCCAGCGGGCATCTGCCTTGCTCCGGGCTTTCAACAATTCCCAAGTACGATCACGGGAGCCGTCGTCAACGCAGATGATCTCGTAGTCCATGCCCCACGTCGCCGCAGCTCCACCCAACCGCCTAAACAACTCAGGCAGGACGGCTTCTTCATTATAACAGGGCACGACGACAGAAACTGTTTGCATGATCGCGTATTAGCTTCAATTTCTTAACATCCGGTGGAAAACACGCAAGACAAAACCACTCTCAAGCCCTGCGTCTCAAGCAGTGTCCCGGCTTGAACCTGGCCAGGCAGCACCACCGCCGCCGCTTGATTGCCATATGATCTAAAATGTGATTAATTGTGCACTGCCGTTTGTCACAGCAGTGCCAATGTCAGTTGCTCCAACACTGACACGGGAGGGCCCGGGACTGCCGTCGGCGTTCCAAACGTCCCGCTCCAGCGCCCAGCACAACATTCTCAACCCGTGCAGCGCCTTCTTTACCGTGTTCACCACGTTGAGGGAACAGGATGGTCATTTCGTCGTGGGTTATGCCATTATCCTGATTGACGCGGTTGGTTCCACATCCGCCGCCGAAACCATCGTTGGCAACTGCCACGCCAGCAGAATTGCAGCGGTGATGAATGATGCCATGCGGAATTCCCGCCGTCTCTTGGATGTGGTCATAAGCATGTGATGTTGATGGTCATGTTGAATTCCCCTTCCCGTTTCGTCAACCCCCGGCACCTTTCACTGGTTGACCGGCGAAAATCGCATGGATCCTGATGGAATCAGGGTCGTGTCCCCTCTTCACCACTTTTCGCGGCAAAAAGAATTATGTTTATTTCTCCACCGTGGTTTGCGCCAGGTGGAAACTATCTTGCAAACGGATGTCGCGCGACGAACTCCCGACCAGAATTTTGAAATCGCCGGCTTCGGAAACCCAGCCGGTTTTAGCCGGGTCGTAGTACGCGAAGGCACGCTGGTCGAGCGGGATGGAGACGGTCTTTTTTTCGCCGGGCTTCAGGGAAATCTTTTTGAAGCCTTTCAGTTCCTTCAGCGGACGCGGCAGGCCCGGATGTTCCTGGTGGATGTAAAGTTCCGCCACTTCGGCGCCGGTGCGCGCGCCGGTGTTGGCGATGTCAAACTCGGCCGAGACCACCGGGCTGTTGGTGTCTGCGCCGGGAACAAGTTTCAGGTTGGAGTATTCAAACGTGGTGTAGCTCAAGCCGAATCCGAACGGGAATTCCGGCTCGATGTCTTTCGCATCAAACCAGCGGTAGCCGACCAGCAGTCCTTCCTTGTAGAACAGCGTGCCGTTCGTGCCGGGATAGGTGTCCAGCGCGTGCGCCGGTGAATCCAAAAGCTGTTTCGGATACGTGCAGGTCAACTTGCCCGACGGATTCACGTCGCCGAACAGGACGCGGGCGATGGCCGTGCCGCCTTCCATGCCCGGATAGCCGGCCTGCAGGATCGCCGGCACCTGGTCGAGCCACGGATCCATTTCGATGGCGGGACCGGAAATCAAAACCACAATCGTCCGGGGATTGGCTTCGACGACCTGCCGGATCAGTTCGCCCTGTCCATAGGGCAAATGAAGATTGGTGCGGTCGGTGCCTTCGTCGTCCAGAAAGCGGGAGTGGTTCAAACCCGCAACGACAATCGCCACGTCGGCCTGCCGCGCAGCGGTGACGGCGCGTTCGACCAGATTGGAGGCGTTGCCACCTTTTTTGCTGTAACCGGCCGAGTACGTGATGTTCGCATTGCCGCCGACGCGCTGCACGATGCCTTGCAGCGGGGTGATCTCGTGCATGGTTTTAACGCCGGCACCAAAGAAACCCGCGGCATTGGTGCGGACGGCATTCTCGCCAATGACCGCGAGCGACTGGATTTGAGAGACATTGAGCGGGAGCAAGTCTCCCCGGTTCTTCAACAGGACGATGGATTCTTCGGCGATGCGTTGCGCGGTGGCCTGGTTCGTCGGCGTGTTGAGCGAGCCGGGTTTGCGCTGGTCGAAAACGTGCGTGGCAAACAGGACGCGCAGATTGCGCCGCACCTTGTCGTCCAGCAGCGACCGGGGATACTCCCCGTTGCGGATGCCTTCGAGAAACGGTTTGGCCAGGTAGTAATCATCATACGGCCGGTCTTTTTCCGTGCCGGGAATCAGCGTGCCCATCTCCAGGTCCAGCCCGCCGAGGACCGCTTCCCGGGTGGCATAGGTGCCGCCCCAATCCGACATGACCAGCCCCGGGAAACCAAATTCGCCCTTGAGGATTTTGTTGATCAGATAATCATTGTAGGCGCAGTGCTCGCCGCGGAATTTGGTGTACGCGCCCATGACCGCCCACACGCCGGCCTCCTTGACGGCCGCCTCGAACGGCGGCAGGTAAATTTCCCGCAACGTGCGCTCATCCATGTCCATGTTGACCGTGGCCCGGCCCACTTCCTGATTGTTGCCGGCAAAATGCTTGATGCAGGCCGCCACGTCATTGGTTTGCACGCCGCGGATATAGTTCACCGACATGCGCGTGTTCAGAAACGGGTCTTCGCCGAAGTATTCATAGACCCGGCCACACAGCGGTGTGCGCACAATGTCGGCAATCGGGCCGAGGATGATATCCTTGCCGCGCGCCCGCGATTCCCGGCCCAGCACGCTGCCATAGGCGGTTGCCAGATCGGTATTCCAAGTCGAGCCCAGAGAGCACAAAGCCGGCATATAGGTCGCATAATCGTCCGTGCGTCCGGCGGGATTCCAAGTGTACGGCCCGATGTCCTCGCGCACGCCGTGCGGGCCGTCAGCGGTCCAGTGTTGGGGCACACCCAGCCGGGGAATTCCGGCGATGCTGAATTTCGAATTGGCGTGAAGCTGGGAGATTTTCTCCTCCGGCGTCATGCGGCCCAGCAAATCCTCGACCCGCTTCTCCATGGGCTGATTGGTGTCGAGATAAAGCGGTGGCGGTTCCTGGACCGGCGGGTCTTTGGGCTGCTGATTCTGGGCGCGCAGGGAGACGGTTCCCAGTCCCAACAGGACCAACGCCATGACGGCGGGTGCACGACGGAAGGTGCGAACGATGAATTTCATGGTTCTTATTCCAAACAACTGAACGAGGACGGGATTAACCCGTCATTTGAACTTCACCTTCACATCGTTGCCGCGATAAGTGACAGTTTGATCCGCCTTCGGAGTGAATGAAAAACCGGCCGGCTTGTCCTTGGCAACCAGCACGACGTTGAAGGTGCGTTTGTCCAGCATGCCGGGGAACTTGCCCGCGCGCTTGCCGATGGTCAGCGTCCTGGCGGCGTCATCCCAATGAATTGGAATGCGCGCAAAGGCGCCTTTTTCGTAGCCGTAGGTCAGGCCGTCGTCTTCATAGAGCGTGAACGCGCCGTCGGCGCCAGCATAAACATACAGCGTAATCGGATCAGCCGGTTTCTCGCCGGTGTATTGCAGTTCCGGGCCGAACGGAATGATGGACCCGGCGCGGATGAACAGCGGCAACGATTCGTAAGGTGCCGTGGCGTCAATGGTCTGTCCGCCTGCGGTGCCTGCGCCAGTCCAGAAGTCGTACCAGCCGCCGCCCGTGGGCGGCAGATAAACACTACGGCTGCGCGCCTGGTAGGTGGTGACGGGTGCGACGAGGAACGCCGGACCAAACATATATTCATCGGTGATGGCGCGGGCCTTTATGTCGTTTTGGAAATCCATGACCAGCGGCCGCATCATCGTGCCGCCATCCTGGGTCACACCCCCGGCGAGCGAATAGACGTAAGGCAGCATCCGGTAGCGCAGGTTGTCGAACTTGACGATGGTTTGATAGGCCGGATGCGAGTCGCCGCCGAAAGTCCACGGCTCGCGCGGTTTCAATTCGCCATGCAAACGCGTCAGCGGACAGAAGGTGGCAAACTGGAACCAGCGCGTGTTCAGCTCGCGCCATTCCTCCGCGACTTCGGGCTTCTGGTTCTCCGCCGAGAACCGCGCTTCCATGGTGTAACCACCGCTGTCGGTGGTCCAATACGGCACGCCGGAGAGGCAGAAGCCCAGGCCGGCGGGAATTTGTTTTCGCAAAGCGGTCCAAGTCGAGGAGACGTCGCCGGACCAGGTGGCGGCGGCGTAACGCTGGGTGCCGGCGAAACCGGAACGCGTGAGGATGAACACGCGCTGGTTGGGCGCCGCCTGGCGTTGTCCCTCATAAACCGCCATGCTGTTCATCAGCGGGAAACCGTTCATCACCCGCGAAGCCGTGCCCATCGCCGTCGGATTCATGTGCGTGCGCTGCCCTTCGAGCGTCGGCGGCGAAGGCGTCATGTCCGGCTCGCTGGCGTCCAGCCACCAGGCGTCAATGCCCTTGCCGAACAGCGCGGTGTTCATTTGCGACCAGAAAAGTTTGCGGGCGGCGGGATTGAAGGCGTCGTAGAACGTGTAAGGGAAGTCAATCCAGTCCTGGATTCCCTCCTTGAGATTGGGCTGGTAGAGAAAACCAGCCTTCTGCATCGCGTCAAAATTGGCCGTGCCGGTGTAGAATTTGCCCCACACTGAAATCATGACGTGCGTGTGCAGTTCGTGCAATTCCTTGAGCCAGCCGACCGGATCCGGAAAGCGATTGGTGTCAAATTCATGGGAACCCCAGGCGTTGCGCGGCCAGTATTGCCAGTCCTGCACGATGTTGTCGAAAGGAATGGCGCGTTGGCGATATTCTTTGACGACGTCAAGGCTTTGCTTGTCGGTTTCATAGCGCTGGCGCGATTGCCACAAACCAAACGCCCACTCCGGCATCAACGAAGCCTGGCCGGTCAACTGGCGGAAACCGGCGACCACTTGATCCAACGCCGGACCATAAACGAAATAATAATCCTCGCCGTCGGCAACCTCGGACCACAGGGAGGTGTTCTGGTCCGGGTTGGGAGTTTTCCAGGTCAACTGCATCGTCGTCGCCTCGTCGCCGCCATATTCGAGCTTGATGGCATAATGGCGCCCGGCCTCCAGACGAATTTTGATCTGATCATTTTCCGTCAGCCAGCCCTGCCGCCAATGCTCGATGACAACCTTTCCGTCCAGCCACATTTTGATCCGGCCGTTCGAGTAAGTCTTGATTTGATAATCACCGGTGGTGGGCGGAACAATTTCGCCTTCCCAGCGATGCCAGACACGCGTGCGTTCTTTGGAGATGAAGGAGATATCGTTGGTAGCATGCAAATCATCCAACTGGTCCGGATGGGTGGCTGAAAATGTGCAGGCCGTGAGACCGCCGGGCTGGTTGGAGGCGTCAATCAGGCAACTGGCGGGGATGGGTTCAAATTCGCGCAGGTCGCCGAAGCGCGTGAAAGAAAGATTGTCCCACAGCACGCCATAACCACGACTCGACACCAAAAACGGCACAACCACATGCGTGTTGTGCTGCCATAAATCGAGGTCATAGCCCTTGATGTCAATGATGCCGATTTGGCGCTGGCCGAGACCGTAAAGAGATTCGTCAGCGTTCGGTTCCCACTGCTGGCGCACGTGGAACGTTTGTTCACCTTGCACTTCAACAGGCGTTATCGTCCGGCCATCGGCCGTTTCCGCCAGAATGGGCTGGCCCTTGGCATCAAAAAATGAAACCGCGCCGGTTGCGAGGTTCACGTGAACCTGGAGCTTGGCGGTGGAAAGGATGGCCGCGCCATTTTCGGTCTTCAACGACCAGTCAGTTTTGACGGCCTGCTTCGGTTCCGTCATCATGCTCTGGCGGACGAAGAACGCGCGGTCCTTCGCGCTCGCAATGCGCACCACGTTGTCGCCATAGACCTCCACTTTCAGGAACGTGTCCTTGAGCGGAACCACGATGCCATCGGCGAGTTTTTCCGGCGTCGCCGGCTGGCTCAACCCGGCAGGCGTTTGGGGCGAGTTATTGGCGGTTTGCGCGAGGATCTGGGTATTGGCCACAACCAGGGCGATTAGCATCGAGTGTTTGAGAAATGTTTTCATGCTGGTCACCAATTTTTAACAAACCCCGCGGTTTTGGCAATGGAATCCAATCGCAGAGTTGAGATTTACGCTCGCCCTCGCCATGAACCTCCTGGGAGCGGCGGCGTCCCGTCGGCCAGTCGGGAGCCGAAAACCGGAACTCGCCGGCGAGACGCCAGCGCTCCCAGGAACTGTGCCAACAAGAAAAAGCCGCCGGGAAAATTTCCCGGCGGCTTCCAATTTGCTGAAACCACAGCGCCGACCAAGTCGCGTGACCGGGCCGGCGGCAGTTCAGATGAATTCGTTGATGAGGTTCTCCAGGAATTCCTGGCGGCCGCTGACATTGCCGGTCACTTCGCCCTTCTTGAGCATGTAGGCTTCGAGGTCGGTGAAATTGCTCTTGCCAGACTCGATTTTCGCGCCAATGCCGGAATCCCATGAGGCGTAGCGATCCTTCACAAACTTCGCCAGCCGTCCGTCCTTGCGAATGGCGGCTGCGATTTTCAATCCGCGCGCAAAGGCGTCCATGCCGCCGATGTGAGCGTGGAATAAATCCACCGGCTCGAAACTTTCGCGCCGCACCTTGGCGTCGAAATTCAAGCCGCCGGTGGTGAACCCGCCGTATTTGAGGATGGTGAGCATGATCTGCGTCGTGAGATAAATGCTGGTGGGAAACTGGTCGGTGTCCCAGCCGATCAATTCGTCGCCGGTGTTGGCGTCCACCGAGCCCAGCGCGCCCGCCCCGCCCGCCACTTCGAGTTCGTGCTGCATGCTGTGGCCGGCCAGCGTGGCGTGGTTGGTCTCGAGGTTGAGTTTCAAGTCGCCCATCAGATCATATTCGCGAAGGAAATTCAGGCACACGGCGGCTTCGGAATCGTATTGATGCTTTGTCGGTTCTTTGGGTTTCGGCTCGATATAAAACTGGCCCTTGAAGCCGATTTTCTTTTTGTAGTCCACGGCCATGTGCAAAAATCTGGCGAGGTGTTCCAGTTCGCGCTTCATGTTGGTGTTCCACAAGGTGGAATACCCTTCGCGCCCGCCCCAGAAAACGTAGCCGGTGCCGCCCAGTTCGTGGGTGACTTCCAGCGCCTTCTTCACCTGCGCGCCGGCGAAGGCGAACACGTCGGCGTTGCAGCTCGTGGACGCGCCGTGAACGAAGCGCGGATTGGAGAACAGGTTGGCCGTGCCCCAGAGCAATTTGATGCCGGTGCGCTTCTGTTCGGCTTTCAGGACCTTGACGACGGCGTCGAGATTCTTGTTCGTCTCGCTCAATGTCCGGCCTTCCGGCGCGATATCGCGGTCATGAAAGGCATAGAACGGCGCGCCGAGTTTCTCGATGAACTCGAACGCGACCCGCGCGCGATTTTCGGCATTGGCCACCGAGTTGGAGCCGTCGTCCCACGGGCGGATGGCGGTGCCGACGCCGAACGGGTCGGAGCCGGTGCCGCGAAACGTGTGCCAATAGACGACCGAGAAGCGCAGGTGGTCGCGCATGGTTTTGCCGGCGACAACTTCGGCGGGGTTGTAATGTTTGAAGGCCAGCGGATTTTTGGATTTCGGGCCTTCGAATTTTATTTTCGAGATATTTTTAAAAACAGTTTCCATGACAATAGGTACTAATTTGGTTTCGACGAATATTATTATATCAGCAAGCGTGTTGGCAATTCAAAGACGTTATTTTTACGTTAAAAAATTCATCAATTTCCGGCGGAAACAATCGAATTCCCCTGCAAATTGGCCATTTGTGTCACATTCGATGTTTCTCATGGATTATTCTCTACTGACGCCGACCGGACTGGTGCGCCCGTCCGGAGAGAACGTGTTTCACAAACCTGGGTTCAATCGAAGCGGCATCGGGAATTTTTTAATTAGTTGTTGTTCGTGGTGCCCAGGATGTAAAACTCCCGCGCGGCATTTGGATTTACCGCATTGGTGGCCGTGAGCGTGAAGTTCCCGCTCCCGCTCAACACGTTGGTGGCAATGACGGTCCAGTCTGCCATTGGCAACGTCACGTTGGTGCTGGCCAGCACATAGCATGTTCCCGCTCCCTGGTTCGTCCCGCCAATCACAAGGTCCGCGCCGGATAAACTGAAGCTGTTGATGGCCAGATAGGACACCGGTGCGGCCGGACTGGCCACGCTCAATATTCCGTTGGTCAACCGGCTTGTGTCCCAAAATAAATTGCCATCCAACGCCGGCAGGTTGGTCAGGCCAAACGAACCCTTGATGATCGAGGCGTTGAAAAGTTTGAAGCTGTCACCCGCCGCCAGCGTGCCGGACAAATTAATCACCGCGAGTGTCCCGCCAAGCGTCAAGGTGCCACTCACGGACAACACGTCGTTGGTTCCGCCGGTCTTGTTGATTTTCATCACGTTCGTGCCATCCAGCGTTGCATCCGATGTCACGGTCAACATCCCCAGACCCGATGCCGAACCGGGCGCAACCGTTGAAAAGCTGGCCACGGTCAAAACCCCCTTCAGCGTTCCAAATCCGTTCAACTTCTGGCCGCTGGACAGTGTCAGGGTGCCATCGGTTCGAACCGAGGCATCCAAGGTTGCGCCGGATGCCACAGTGATAACCGGAGTTTGATTAATCGAACCCGTGCCGCTCAACGCGAGCGTGCCCACGCTCACGGTCGTTGTGCCGGTGTAAGTGTTGGAGTCGCCCAAGGTTTGGGTGCCGGAACCATTCTTCACGAGGTTGATGGCACCAGCGATGATGCCGGAATTGTTGGTCGTGCCATCACCAAAGGCATAAGAGCCGCTGCCCGAGAGTGTGAGGGTGGCGGCGGCGGCGGAATTGGTGACGGTGTTTTTCAGGGAGACACTGGCATTGGTCCCCGTGACTGAATTAAGCCCCGCAATTTCCTGATTGCGACCGTTGAGGTCGAATGCACCGAGATTGGCGCTGGCGGACTGGCCGAGGTTGATCGCAGTGCCAGTGGACAGGCGATTGTCGCCGGTGGTCAATTGCACCGTGCCATTGTTAATGAACGTATTGCCAGAGTAAGTACTCACGCCGCCGAGCGAAAGTGTGCCAGCCCCTTGCTTGACAAGAATGCCCGTCGAACTTGGCTTGTCGGCAATGATGCCGTTGTAGGTGAGGGATCCGGAGGCTGATTTCACACTGATCGAAGTGCCCGCCGTCGAGCCAACCTGGATGCCGCGGTTGGAATTCAACGTGTAGATGACCGCGTTGCCGTTGGTGTCGGCGGAGGTCAGCCGACCGCCATCAATGACAATTGCGCCCGCCGCGGGCGATCCCGGAACCGGGCCGAAACTTCCGTCGTTTCGAAATTGGACTTCCGCGCCGTTGATGTTGATCGGTCCGGTGAAGGTGTTTCCCGCGTTGCCGATGTTGATTGTGCCACCGCCGCTGCCCCAAAAGTTAAGCCCCACCCCGGCATTGCCGGAAATCACTCCGACCAGCACGCGGCTGCCGCTCGTGGTGTTGTTCGTGATGTTTCGCGTCGCGGCGCCAAGGCTGGTGGCCATTGCCCAGATGTCATCGCCTGTGCCGGTGAAGGTGAAGTTGCCGCCGATGTTCAGCAGGGTTGGCGCGAAACCACTGCTGCCTGAAGATTGAATGGTGCCGCCGTTAACATAGAGCGTCCCCGCGCCGAAACTATTTTTCTTCGTAGCAATCATGGTTCCGGCGGTCAGCGTGAACGGGCCGGGGTAAGCGCCACCTTCCGAAGACATATCCCAGGTGCCGTTCCCGGCTTTGATGAAGCCCGTGCCGGCGGTGGTCGGAAAAGTTTGATTTGGCCAGGTCAAAGTCACTCCATCGGAAACCGTAAAGGTGCTGATGGTTCCACCAGTGCTCAACGTACCGGCGGCGGTCACGGTGGTGTTCGCATTGACGGTGACGTTCCCAATCGCGGTGCCGGTCACATAAAGATTGGTGGACGCGGCATTGAAAATGGCATTGTCGCCCGCCGTCCATCCCACGGTGAAAGGGCCGCCCGATGATGTTCCCCAAGTCGAATCGGTCCACTTGCCGGTGGTGACCCCGTCGGTTCGCCAGTATTTATCCGCCGCTTTCACCTGACCGACCGTCACCAAGGCGGTGACGGCCAAAATGACCGGGGTGATTTTCGCCGCGCGGGCGAAACTAGTTTGAATCCAAGAACGATTGCTTTTCATAGGCTGCAATTTAGAGGGAGCTAAATTTGGTTAAGCTCTGTCTTAATGTAGATGAATGTAGCTGAAGCATGTCTTTGTTTCCAGCCTATCTTTCCTAATCTCATATAGCAGTTCACCCGATGCACAGCCAGCTCCGTGCGAACGGGTGCAGTCACCACTTGCTTCGGCCGGAACCAATTTGTCTTGAATGCCTAATTCACCAGCCGCAGGCGGAAAAAGCGTTGTGGTGAAGCGCCAAAGTTATTGGTGAGCGTCAAAGGGCCGCCGATTCCCGTCACGGGATCGCCCAGCGGCGTCCAAGCCGGCGCGGCAAGATCGTCTTTATATTCGAGTTGATACGTTTGACCCGTTATGGCCGTCCAGTTCAGGAAAAGATTTGTGCCTGACGTTTGGATGTTCACCGGCACGGGCAGCGGAACACTGGCCGAGAAACTTAAATTATCAATGCCCAGGCCCTGGGCTTTGCCGGTGGAATCGGTCATTTGCCACACCAGCCACAAGGCGGCCCCCGGCGGCCAGTTGGTGATGGTTTGATTCAGTACGCTCAGGTTGGTCTGGTTGAGCGGCGAAGTGCCGTCCACCGCAATGCCACCCGAGTCAGCCGAAACCGTGGGAATGCTCACGTTCAATGCAGGGATAAGCGCCGTCGCGCCACCGGGGAAGGTGGCAGTGCCGGTAAGATCAATGAAATAATAAAATTGCAACGTCTTGGGTACATTGGATTGACGCCAGACTTCGCCGGTGAATTGAAGATTCATACGGGTCAAGGTGGTGGTGGTTCCGTTGATGAACCTGACGCCAAAGGCGGTGCCTTTCGTGGAACTCGTGGCGAGCAAGCCGAGCGCGCGGTTGGAACTGTTGGGCAAACCGAAACTGATCTGACCCCCCGTGGTCTGGTCGCCATCGGTCGCGCCAAATTTGGAACCCGAGACGCCGGAGCCATACCAGCCGGCCAGGGCGGAGATGCCCAACCCGCCGCTGCCGCCGCCGGCGATGACCGGAAACGCGAAATCGTAAGGATTGGTTAGGGAAAAAATGACGCTGTCGATGGTCACTGGGTTGTCAGCATTCACCGAAGTCGCGCCGGGATCGGGCAGGGAATCAAAATTCTGGGTATAGACCGAACCCGGCTGGGTGTAATCAATGAATGAAGGTGGCGGCGTGGCGGTTCCATTGTTGGGAGCGCCGGGCGTGGCCTGGAAAAATTCCTGCCGGTTGAAACTTTGTCCGTCGGGGAATGAACCATAGGAATCGTTGGGGCTGATATTTTGGTAGTCCACAAAGTCGAGCACCTGCGGCTGGCCGTTGGCGCCAATTCGGGTCAAGGCCAAAGCCCCCGTGCCACTGGGCAGAATAAAACTGGTGTGCAGTTCATTCGTGGTGGAAAGATTGGTCAGTGCATCGGCGAAAATCACTTTGAACTGGCCGGCGTTGATGACAGCGTTGCCCGGAAAAGCCCATTGCAACAGGTTGGTATAATTATTGGCCAGATAAAGCCCGTTCAGCGAAATGACGTTGGTGCTGGGATTGTACAGTTCCAGCCAGCCCGTGTGTTGCCCCGCGCGGTTGGTGATGCCCGTCAGGTTGTCAGCTTGCAATTCATTGATCCAAAGAGACTGGAATGGCGTCAATGAAACAGCGATGCTGTTCGACGTGCCCGGCGTGGCAGGAGCGGGAAGCGCCGTCGGTGGAGCCGGATTAACCGTCGTAATGGGATAGGAGCCGTTCGAGCGCATTATTAGCGGACCACCGTTGGTGCTGGGCAAATACCAAAAGCTTAGAGTGTAAGTTGCATTCGCGGTCAATCCCGGCAAGAACGTCTGATAGATAGTTCGGTTTGGGACAACACTGCCAGCGGCGGTGGAAATCAGATGCAAACTGGCATTGCCGGAATGTTTGATCACGGTGCTCAAGGCCGAATTCGTCAAATTCGTCGCAACCATCCAAGAACCGGAAAGACCCGATTCGAAATCGCCGTTGGACAAAACATTTGCGCCCGCTTCCGGCACGCTGCCGGCGACGAGTTTGATATCATCCACATAAACATCGCCCGCCGACTGCAAATAGATATAAAACCAGGCGGCGGCTGATGCCGTTCCGGTGGTGGTGACATAAGTCCACTGCGGCATCACAGATGTGTTCCCCACCGCCCAGTTGCCGACGCGCCAGTTGTCCTGGTGCGGATCAACCAGTTGCAAGGACGCACCGGCGCCATTGGCGTTGGTTGGCCAGGGTAATTGGTTTTCATATTTCACTTCAGCCACCGTCACCCCGCTGGAAGTATTCAACGCGAGGATTCCGTTTGACGGCACAGTGCCGCTGAATGTGTCAAACACCGGATTCGTCGCCCCGTAAGCTCCCGCGAAGGCCACGCCATTCGCCGCCAAAACCAAAAAGTTGGTCGGCCCGATGATCGAGCCGTTCGGGAAGGTGTAGGACAATCCTTGAAGCTGCCAGCCTGACAAATCAAACGTCGTATTGGTGGAATTGTTATAAAGTTCGACATACTGCGCTTCGGCCACAACCGGGTTATACATGATTTCGTTGATGACCACCTGGCCGATCGGCGAGGCATTGGTACCGGTATAGACGACGCTGACGCTATTGCTATCGCCAGTAATCGGCTGCCCGTCTCTGTTCACGCCGACCACGCTCAACAGGTTGGTTCCGTTGACCAAGGGCAAAGTAATGATCCAGTTGGTCAACGTTGTCCAAGTCAGCGGATAGGCCACGCCATTGATCCAGACGGTGGCCACATTCACAGGAGCCACGCCGGTCACATAGGCCATGTTATTGCTGGTTGTCACGGTGGGATTGACGGTGAATGAGGCGGCATTCACGACGGCCAGTTGCGAAGCAATGCTGCTTTGCGCCTGCGAAAGCCAGGGTTCAATGTACGTATCGGGATTTTCGACACTGAGTCCATTGTCGGTGAAGGCGTTGTATTTGGCGTCGAGCAACGGCCCGCTGTTGGCGACATTGAGCGGCCCGTTGACCAGTTCCTGCAACGCACGCCAATACATGCGCCGGAACGTGGGGTTGTTGTAGATGGCGGTCATGTTGGAGTCTTCCCAATTAAGCGTGAACAGATTTTGGCCCGGGCTCCAGGAAACGCTGTTAAGAGCACCGTTCCCAAGCACAATGTTAAAGTCCCACATCAGCAGGGAATATTTTGCGCCTTGCGTGCCGATGTAGCCGTAAAGATTTTGGGCGTTTTGCGCGCCAAAAGAATCCCAATTGCCCGCCGCATGATTGGCGGCAAAAACCCGCATCCAGTTTTCCATGTCGGCAATGTTTTCCATGTTCGCCACGTAATTTGAAGAACTGGAGGAATTGGCCGCATCGATCAGCGAAAATATATTGGTAAAGTCGCTCGCGGAATCGGGGGTGCGGCGAATCTCAAAATTGTAACGGTAGCGCGCCGGCTTTTTCACGCCGCCGGTGGTCGTGTAGGGCATCAGGTTGCACCAGGCATTATTGGTGAAGGCCGTGGTGGAGCCCGAAGGGGACGGAGCCATCTCAAACCAAGGCTGCATTTTATAGAGGAAGCCATCGGCGTCATTGGGGAAGTGTTCCTTGATGACATCGCTGCCCGGCACCTGGGTATCTTCCATCAATGTGCCGCGCCGGTTGCCGTTGATATAAACCGCCACATAGCGTTTATAAAGCCACGGCACTCCGAGCGCCCGCAGGAAAGAGTTGGCCAACTGCTCCCGCTGAATGCTGGCGTCATCACCCGGACCATTGCCCGGCTGATGAATCTTGTTAAAATCCGTCGCGCCCAGAAATTTATCGTCGTCGTTAAATATCCATTTGTAATGGCAAAGACTGCCGGCGGGCGTATCAAATTCCTGATGATACGGACTGCCGGCAAACCGGCCCTGCATGTTATAGATCACGCGGGAGTCGTTGACGAAGGTGCAATCGTTCCCTTCGTTGCTCAAATCGGACAAGCTGGCCCAGCGGGTGGCGTTGGTCTGCGTGATCCATAAATGATACACGCCGAAACTTCCGCCCGGATTGCCGTCACCGAACATGACCAGACATTCACGCGCCAATTCATTGTCATTGCGCAAGGCCGGAAAACGCGTCACCGCCCCCCGGCTGTCCGTGGCGGAAATATAAAATGCGGCGATTTGATTCGCAGCTTGTCCCGGAATGGTCGCGCTGAAAACGCCGTCACTGGGAACCGCGTCGCCGCCCGTGCCATCATCCTTCATGGCCACAGCGGTATAAGTTGTCGCGGGATCCAGACGATAATTAAGCGTCAGGCTTTGTATTCCATTCGGATCATGCACCTGCGCCGTGATCACCGCCGATTGGTTCGCGGCGGGCAGGCTCGGCGTGTGGGTCACGTTGTAAATGGCCGGTCCGGCATTCGTCACATATTGGCTGTTGGGTCCGCCGGGTGAGCCGAGATTGGTGGGAACGGACAGCGGTCCCGTGGCTTCCAGCCAGTTGCCATTTAGCCGCAACAGCGCTTCCGGCCAGCCGTGCAGCCAGCGCGCCTTGAATTTCAGTGTCACAATTTGACCTGCCGCCAGTGAGTTCGCATTCAAAGCCACCTGGCAGGAATTGTCCCCGGTCCAAACGCGGTCGCTGCAACGGATGTGCAACGAATGGCCGCTGACATAACCCGTGTTTTCCAAACTGGAACGCGTCAGGCAACCCTGGAACGACCAGCCGTTCGTGCCACTTTCAAACGTGCCATTGGAAACGTAATTGATTGAATTGTAATCCACTTCAACGTTGTCCACCAGACATTCGCCCGCGTCCAGCAGGCCGATTTGAGCGTAATCAATGGAAGGATCGTAATTCGCACCGTTATCAAGTACGCCGGTGGTTACAATGTCGGTCCAAACTGACTTTTGCGTTTCGTCGCTGTCCGCCCAGTTGGAAGCCAGCCGGTGATTCGCGCGCGGATCAATCAGTTCCAGGCTGCTGCCGCCGCCGGAGGACCATTCGCCCCAGCGTCCGCCCACATCATAAGTCACTTGATCTTCGGCCACCAGAATCGTCGTGTTGGTGTAAAACGTCTGCGGCATGGACAGCATCACTGACTCGCCGTTGTGCGACAATTTGCCGGTGTAATTGCCCACCGTGTTCCCGCTGTTCAGGTTGGGATATTTGGCAAACAAATTGGTCAGGTTGAGCGCCACAACCAGATAGCCATTCGGGGCAATGAGCGTGTTCGCGGGAAAAGTGAACGTGATGCCGGAGGTAAACTGCCAGCCGGCCAGGTTCACCGCGTTCGTGCCTTTGTTGTAGATCTCGATGTATTGGTCGTCGTCGTTGCCACTGATCGGGTCATACATCAATTCGTTGATGACAATGTCGCCGATTAAAATCGTGCTGTTGTTTGTGCCCGGCGTGTTGGTGGTGAAGGCATAAAAATCATTTGCGCCGTCCGGCCAGCGGCCATAGGAAACACCATTGGCCTGCGCCCCGAATTGCACGGCATCAAGGACCCGGCTGCCGTCCGGCTTGATGAAGTAAAGCGTTTCACCCGCGCCGTTGAGCGTGAAACCGAATTGCGATTGCGTGAAGGAAACGAAGCCCGCCGGCCCGATCACGGTGCTGGCGGGAATGACAAATTTATTGGTGGCCGGATCATCGGTCAAAATACAGCCCGAAACGTCCACGCTGTTCGTGCTGTGATTGTAGAGTTCAATGAACTGCGGCACGGCGGGATTTTCCGAGTGCGGCAGGATTTCGTTGATGACCACGTTGCGCAGCGGACTGGGGCGGAATGCCTCCATTTGTCCCGGCGAACCGCCCGCGACATCGCTGATGTCCCAGGCGCGCGGGTCACCTTCGCCGTAGGTCGGATTGGCCAGAACGAGGGAATGGCCCGTGCCGTCGGCCGCCACCGGCCAGGGGTAGGTGTCGGAATAAGGCACCGTAAGCAGGACATTGCTTTGTTCGTCCAGCATTTGGAGGGTCTCGGATTTTTTGAGGCTGCCGGTGTACGGGCCAAAGACGTTGGTCGTCAGGCCGTACACATTGGCAATGCCTTGCGGCGAAGCGGCCAGGACGAAAAATGCGCCGCCGGGAATCAGGGTGTTGGCGGGGAAGGTGTAACTCATGTCCGCGCACGTCACCTGATAGCCGCTGATGTCCTGGAAAAATGGATTGGAATTGTAGAGTTCCAGAAACTCCACGTTGTTGCCGTCGGCGCGCGGCGCGGGCTTCCACATGATTTCGGAAATGACAATTCCGGTCTTGCGGCTGGACGGCCCTAGCGGTTCGTGGGGATTGCTGATCGCGGCCACCACCGCATTGGTGGGCGTGGTTTCATAATTCAGAAACTGTGCGGTGGTTGGCTGATTGGTGTTGTGGCTGCTCACGGCAAAGCCGAGATAAATCTGGCTGGGCATTGCGATGGTTGCCGCGCCCAATTGTGTCCAGTGGATCCCGTCGTAACTGCCGAAGCCGGTGAATACATTGCCAACGCGGTTGAGCCGCAGCCAGGTGTTGGGATAGTTGACCGGAAAACTTCCCGAGGTGACGGCCAGGCCGCTGGTGGTGGCACGTTCGGCAAAGAAATCACCATTCACGCCCGGCGTGGCCAGGGCGGCGGCGAAAGGACTGCCCGCACTTAGGTTGGCGCGCGCCATCAAGCCGGCCTGCGCCCACAGGTCGGACAAACCCAATCCGGCCAGACAAACCGTGACGTCAAAATTGCCGGTCTGGGGTTGATACTCAAAATTAAATTGATCGCTGTACCCGCCAATGTAATTGCCGGCGCTGCTGACGTTCAACCCGTTGGTCGTGTAAGTGACGGTGGAAGCAATGGCTGGACCGCCAATGTCCTGCGGCACAAACGGCAAGACCGAGAAAGTGACCATGGTATTGGCGGCGATGGTGTTCGGGGTGCTGGCCAGGTCGCGGATGTTATTGATGACGATGGTATAATTGCTCCCATAAACCAGCGGCGCGTTCGTGAGCGTCACCGTGAAATTATTCGCCCCCAGTGCCGCGCCGGCAATGGCGAGACCGTTGGTAAATGTGTAATTTGCCGCGTTGGTGGCAGTCGTGATCGTGACCGGTTTGGAAAAAACTATCTCGACGTTGGTCAGTCCGACGTTGAAGACTCCGGTCACGGTCGGAGCCACGGTGTCGCGCAACACGGTGAGAGTGACCGGGGCGCTGGTGATCGAACCCGTGCTGTTGGTGATGACACAGGTGTAGATCTGGCCGTTGTTGAGCGCCAGACTGGCATTGGTAATCGTGTACAAGGACTGGGTGGCCCCGGCCAGCTTGATTCCGGGGCTATACCATTGGTAAGTCACGGGCGCCTGATTGGTGACCAGCACTGAAAAAACCGCGCTGAGATTCTCGACCACCGTTGTGTTGCTGGATTGGGCAAAAACACCCGGAGTTGTGTCCACACCGTTGCACGGGATGAGCAGAGTGCCCGCCGCGCTGGAGGTCGCCAGCGGCAGCTCAATGGTTCCGTTTGGCAATACCCATTGCACCGTCAAATTGTCGCTGCCCGAGCCCTGCTCCATGAGCGCTTCCAGATAATAACGCTGGCCGCCTTGCAAATAGGCCGGCGCGGATTGCTGGTTGGTTTCCGCTGTGAAATTGCGCCAGGTCGTCCAGGAGGTGACCGAAGCGATCGGTGTTTCATTCGTCGGATTTTCATTGCTGCTCAGCAACAAAAGCGAGTTGTCGTCGCTGGCGATCCAAAAGGTGTAATAGCCGTTCATCGGCGGAACCACAAACGTCCGCAACCGCTGGCCGTAGTTGTTCATCCCGGTATTGATCCCCGTCTCGAAGTTGGTGAAGACTTGCGTATAGGCGGCGGCCGGGTTGTTGGGCCAATTGGGGTTGTTGGCGGTGTTCGTCAACGCGGTCAGGGAGCCGCCGAGGCTTGAGTTCAGATTTATCCAAAGCTGGCGATAAACGCCAAATCCTTGTTGGGGGAGGGTGGAATTGTTGGTGGCAATCAGCGAAATGTCATCCACATAAAACGTCGGTTGCGCCGCTCCGATTGAATCTTGAATCACGAAACCGGTGAAGTTGGCCTCATCGGCGACGCCCAGTGCGGTGAGCGGAATGGTAAACTGTTGCCAGGTATTGGCCGGCAACGGTCCAATCTGGTAACTTGTGCTTTGCCACTGGCTGGGTGAACCCCCGGCATCAAGGAAGCCATAGACCTGTAATTGCTGGCCGCCGATGGAGCCGCCGTTCAACCAGAAGCTGATGCTCGCGTAAGGCGTGGAGTCCATGTCGGGATGCCAGATTTGAATTCCCTGCCACGCGCTGGAGAACGTGACGCTGATGGAGTCACTGCCGGAATGGACCGGCAACGTATTGGCGTAGTTCAGCGTGGCCCAACCCCAATTATTCCAGCCATTTTCCAGTGCATCATCGTAAACAACCTGGTCCGCCCTCGCTGCGAATAAAAATGCGGCTGAAAACACCAGCGCAAGGAATCTCCGTGAGGCAATAATGGTTTTTTTCATGGGTTATCTGGCAAGTCAGGCAAGGAAACCGGCGCGCAATGGCCTCACTGCTGGAGAAAACTGTTTTGTCATTTCATGGCCATCATCCAATCTGCCGCCCGTTGCCGTCCAGTTGCCATTGTGTTCTGAAATACGCGCAGGAAAGTCCGGTGAAGCCTTGAAAATTTCCATAGTAAAACTGATAATGAATACTTTGACACATTCGGGATGTTTTGCAAACCATCCGCGCGCAAATCCTCACACACTCGTGGCAAGCGGTTGCGCCTTTAATCCAGACCCAGCCTTTAATTGGGCCGGTGAAAATTAAAACCCGGTCAATTCTCAGCGGGCGTTTATTTTTCTCCGGCGTGCTGTTTGGCGATCAAAATGTAAATCGAGGGAATCACCAGCAGCGTGAACAGCGTGCCAATGGTCATGCCCGAGACAAGCACGATGCCGATGGAGTTGCGCGCCGCCGCACCCGCGCCGGTAACGAGGACGAGCGGGATATTGCCGGCCACGGTGGCCACCGTGGTCATCAAAACCGGCCGCAACCGGAGGATCGCCGCTTCCCGGATCGCCTCGGTTTTGCTCCGGCCCTGCCGCTGAAGTTCATTGGCGAACTGCACGATGAGAATGCCATTTTTGGAAATCAACCCGACCAGCGTCACCAGCCCGACCTGGGAATAAATGTTCAGCGTGGTGGTCCAGCCGTTGGTCCAAAATGGAATGTTGGGGTTCGGCATTTTGAGAAAACAGAACATCAACGCGCCAAACATGGCCAGCGGCACCGAGCCCAGCAAAATGATGAGCGGGTCGCGGAAGCTGTTGAACTGCGCGGCCAGCACCAGAAAGATCAAAATCAACGCGAGCGTGAAGGCGGACAGGAATTTGTTGCCCTCGGTGCGCAACTGGCGGGATTCGCCGGTGTAATCCAGTTTGTAACCCCGCGGCAGGATGCTGGCCGATTCGGCTTCCAGAAATTTCAACGCTTCATCCAGCGGGCGGATGGCCACGCCGCTGATGGTGACCGAGTTGAGCTGTTGAAACCGGTTGAGAGCGCGCGGCGTGGTCTTCTTTTGCAACGTGGCAAAGGTGCTGACCGGAATCAGCTTTCCATTGGGTCCCTGCACGTAATTGTTCTCCAACTGGCCGGCGGTCAGGCGCTCGATGCGCTTGAGTTGCGGGATGACCTTGTAGCTGCGGCCGGCAAAATCGAAGCGGTTGACGTAGTTGCCACCCACCAGCGCCGCGAGATCGGCGCCCACTGTTGCCATGTCGAGTCCGAGTGCGGCCACCTTGTCGCGGTCCAAAACCAGTTCGACTTCCGGCTGGTCAATTTTGAGGTCAATGATGGGCGGAAACGCGAACATGCCGTTGGTGGCTGCGATTTGCTGCAACTGTTGGGCAAAACCCAGAATCAACTCCGGCTCGGCGGTCGAGGAGAGGACGAATTCCACCGGGAAATTTCCGCCGCCGGGCAGCGCGGGCGGCGCGACCATGGTCGTCCGGATTCCGGGCATGTGACTGGCCATGGCCTGCACCTCCGGCATGATTTTGAAAATGGTGCGTTTCCGTTCGCCCCACGGCTTGAGCACCACGCCGCAGAATCCGTTGTCGGGAAAGGTGATTTGAAACGTCTCATCCTTTTCGGGAATTTTGTCAAATTCCTTGGACAGCGCATCGGTGTAAAATGTCGTCTGGTCAATCGTCGCATCCGCCGGGGCTTCAACAATGCCCATCATAAAGCCCTGATCCTCCGTCGGCGCAAGTTCCTTGGATGACATCATAAACAACGGAATCGTCAGCAAGCTCAGCGCGATCCAGACGGTGTAAACCATCGGGCGGGCCGACAACGTGGCGTCCAGCACGCGGCCGTAAAACTTGCGCAGGCGGTCGAAATCGTGGTTGATGCGGCCGGCGAGACCGTGCTCCTCGCGTCCGGCATCCAGCAGTTTGGAGGACATCACCGGCGACAGGGTCAGCGCGACAATGCCGGAGATGAGCACCGCGCCGGCCAGCGTGAGGGCGAATTCGCGGAACAGCGAACCCGTCAGCCCGCCTTGAAACGCAATCGGCGCATAAACCGCCGCCAGCGTGATGGTCATGGCAATCACCGGGCCAACCAGTTCGCGCGCGCCCAGCAGCGCCGCATCCGTGGGTGTTTTCCCTTCGCGAACGTGCCGCTCCACGTTTTCGACAACGACAATCGCGTCGTCCACCACCAGCCCGACGGCCAGCACAATGGCCAGCAACGTCAGGAGGTTGAGCGTGAAGCCAAACACCTGCATCAGAAACACCGCGCCGATCAGTGAAACCGGAATTGCCACCAGCGGGATGAGTACCGACCGCAGCGAACCAAGAAAGAGGAAAATGACTATGGCGACGATGATGAGCGTGACGATCAGCGTGCGGACCACTTCGTGAATGGCGTCGCCGATGTATTTCGTGGCGTCGTACGCAAGGCCGCCGGTGAGTCCGGTGGGCAGCTCTTTGTCAACGGATTGCATTTCGGCCTTGACCCGCTTGACGACATCGAGCGAGTTGGCGTTGGGCAAAACCCAGACGCCCATGAACACCGCGTGTTCGCCGCCAAACCGCACTTCCGAGTCGTAATCCTCCGCGCCCAGCACCACATCGGCCACGTCGCTTAACCGGACCAACTGGTCGCCGGACTGGCGGATGACGAGGTTTTTGAATTCCTCGACGGAGCGGAGATTGGTGTTGGCGGTGAGATTCACCTGGATCAGCGAACCCTTGGTGCGTCCGACGGCGGAAAGGAAATTGTTGTTGGCCAGCGCCAGGCGAATCTGGTTGGGGCTGATGTTGAACGCGGCCAGGCGGTCGGGCTTGAGCCAGATGCGCATGGCGAAAACTCGTCCGCCCAGGATGTCCGCGCGCTGCACGCCTTCGATGGCGGAGAGCCGGGGTTGCACGATGCGGACGAGGTAATCGGTAATCTGGTTCGGCTCCAGCACGTCCGAGGTGAAGCTTAGATAGCACGAGGCAAACTGCGAATCGGCGGATTCGATGTTGATGACGGGCACCTCGGCCTCCGGCGGCAGGTCGTTGCGGACCTGGTTCACTTTGGAGCTGATTTCGGAGAGCGCCTTGTTGGCGTCGTAATTCAGTTTGAGCCGGGCGGTGATGGTGGACAAGCCCAGCGCGCTGCTCGATTGCAGGTATTCAATGCCGTCGGCGGCGGCGATGGCGCGTTCCAGCGGCTGGGTGATGAAACCGCGCACCAGCTCGGCGCTGGCGCCGATGTAAGCGGTGGTGATCGTGACGGTGGCGTTTTCGCTGTGCGGGTACTGGCGGACGTTGAGCGAGCGGATGGCTTGGAACCCGGCGATTAAAATCACCAGGCTCACCACCAGGGCCAGCACCGGTCGCCGGATAAACAGGTCGGTAAAGGACTTCATGCGCGTCTGAGGGAATTCGGCACCTTGGTAGGGCGCGTCACTCCGTGCGCGCCGAATTTGTTGTGCGAACGAACGGCGGGCAGAGGACTGCCCGCCCGACCTGAATTGGTTCCGGTTGTCATTGGAAAATGGTATTAGCTGTCCCCCGGCTTGGGCGAGTTCGACGCCTTGGGCACGAGGTCGTTGTTCTCCTGCACGGACATGCCGTTGCGGAGCTTGAACACGCCCGCGCTCACCACGCGGTCGCCAGCCTTGAGGCCGGAAAGGATGCTGATGAAATCGCCCCGCGACCGGCCGGTGCGGACAAATTTCTGGCTGACGGTGGCCTCCGGTTTTCCGCCATTCTTGCCGGGGTGCGATTCAATCACGTAAACCGAATCGCCATACGGCGCGCTCAAAATGGCCGTTGCCGGAACCGCCAGCACGGTTTGCTCGTCCGGGAAAATCACCTCGACGCGCACAAACATCCCCGGCCGCAACAACTGTTCCGCGTTCGCAAATGTCGCCTGTAACCGCACGCTGCGCGTCGTCGCATCCAGGTCGGGATTGATCGCCGTCAGCGTGCCGTCGAAATGCTGGTCGGGATAAGTGTCGCTGGCAACCCGCACCGCCAGCCCGGTTTTGAGCCGGGCCAATTCCTGCTGCGGCAGCGAGAAGTCCGCAAAAACCGTCAACAACGCCTGCAACGAAACGATCGGTTTGCCCACGTCCAGCAACTCGCCAAGATTGACCAGCCGGATGCCCAGCCGTCCCGCGAACGGCGCGCGAATGGTCTTCTTTTCAATCGTCGCGCGGATCGTGTCGGCATTGGCTTGCTCCTGCTTCAAGGTGGTTTCCACCGTGTCCAGTTCGGATTGGGAGACGGTGTTGTTGGTGCGCAACTGGCGGGTGCGGTCGGCATTGAGCCGGGCCAGTTCCACCTGCGCTTCGATGGCGCGCAGTTGCGCCTCCTCCGACGAGGTGTCCAGCCGCACCAGCAGGTCGCCCTTGGCCACGACCGCGCCGGATTCGAACGCGATTTCGCTCACCTTCCCGGCGATTTCGGGCGATATGGTTACGCCCTGCACTGCGTTGATCGAGCCGATCGCCGTCAGCGTGTCCTGCCATTGCTCCTCGTGCGCCACGGCGGCGGAAATGGTTTCCGGCGGCGGTGCGAATGAGCTTCCGGCGGCGATGAGGGTGTGAATTTGCCAGGCCTTGACGCCGGCCAGCCCCAGGACGACTGCCAGCACGACCATGACCGCGGTTAAGATTTTTCGTTTCATTTTTTGCGAAGAAGGGTGAATCTAAAAAACCAGTTTCATTTTTTCCTGGCGCCCGCGCCGGTCAGGAACAGGTCCACGATGCGATCCGCCGCCCGGCGGTTCAGGCGAAAATCCGGCATCACCAGATGCGCCGTGATGCAAAGATGCGCCTGCCCGTAAAAGCCATACGCCAGATCCCGGCAGTTAAACCGGCGGCTCAGTTCACCCTTCGCCTGCGCGCGCCGGATGAGCGAACGCATGAATTTAAGATTGCGCTGGCACCGATCCAAATAGCGCAAACCCGGCGGCACCTCGCCCGGCGCGGCAAATGCCGTGGCGAAGGCGATGCGCGTCAGATCGCGGTTTTTGTGAAAATAATCGAACAGGGCTGCTAGGATTTCAATCAGTTGTCCGCGAATTTCAGATTTGCGGATGGCCGCCTGCTGCACGACTTGCAGCCGTTCGTCATGCGCCTCGCTGACGAGCGCCTGAAACAAACCCGCCTTGTCGCGGAAATAATAATACAGCGCCGGCTTGGACACTTTTGCATCGTCCACGATTTGCTGGACGGACGTAGCCGCGTAGCCGCCATTGGCGAAGCGCCGGAGCGCCGCCTGGAGGATCTGCCGCCGTGTCTCGGGACCGTGTTTGGCCATAAAACCTACCGAACGGTAGGTATGAAAGACCCGGTTGTCAAATGGTTTTTCTCCGAAGGCGGAGTCAAATCCGAATGCCGAAAGAAATCCGAAGCCCGAAATCAAAAAGACGTGAAGCGTCCTGGAGTGCGCCAGCCCTTCCGCCTACGCGGCGCGGCGGCGGCTGGCGCTTTCGAGGGGCGATGGGGCTGGCGGTGGCAGAAAACCGAACTTCAATCCGGCCTGGCCGGAGTTGCCGGTTTCTGCAATTTGGAATGGCGGCAGCCGTAGGTGAAGTAAATGACCAGGCCGATGGCCATCCACACGATGAGCCGCGCCCAGGTGTCGGGCGGCAGCCCGCACATCAGGTAGCCGCAAAAAACCATACCCAGCGGCGCAATCAGCCAGAAGGCCGGCGTGCGGAATGGCCGGGGGATTTCCGGGTCGGTAAAGCGCAGGACGAATACGCCGGCGCAGACGATGGCAAACGCGAGCAGCGTGCCGATGGACACAAGCTCGCCCAGCAGGCCGATGGGAAATAGACCCGCGACCAGCATGGCAATCACGCCGGTGAGAATCTGGGCGACCCAGGGAGTGCGGAATTTGGGATGTACCGCGCTGAACACCGGCGGCAGCAATCCATCCTTCGACATCGTGTAAAAAATTCGCGGCTGGCCGAGCATCATCACTAAAATCACGGACGAAAGGCCGGCGATCGCGCCAATCTTGATGATGGGCCGCAGCCAGGCCACCGACGGTCCAAGTGAATTAATCGCCACGGCGATCGGGGCCGGGTCGTTGAGCTTGGTGTAGGACACAATGCCCGTCAAAACGAGCGCCACCACGATGTAAAGCACGGTGCAGATTCCGAGCGAACCCAGGATGCCAATCGGCATGTCGCGCTGCGGGTTTTTGGCTTCCTGCGCGGCGGTGGACACGGCATCAAAACCGATGTAGGCAAAAAATATCACGCCCGCCCCGCGCACCACGCCGCCCCAGCCAAATTCGCCGGGGGCAAGCGACGGCGGTATGAACGGATGCCAGTTGTTCCGGTTGATGTAGGCAATCCCCACGGCAATGAACGTCAGAATCACCGTCATTTTTATTGCCACCACGACGTTGTTGAACGTGGCGGATTCCTTGATGCCGAGGACGAGCAAGAACGTGATGAACCCGACGATCAGCATGGCAGGGACGTTCAGCACGGCGCCGGTGCTGACCCAGCCTTCCGTGAACAGCCGCCAAATGTTCCACCACTGCGCGCCGGGCGGGGTTATGTGGGTGTACGGACCGGAAGTGAAGGCGGCCGGGATGGTGATTCCCAGTTCCTGAAGAAAGGACACCACATAGCCCGACCAGCCGACCGCGACCGTGGAGGCGGCGAACAGATATTCGAGGATCAAATCCCAGCCGATGATCCAGGCGACAAATTCGCCCAGCGTCGCATAGCCGTAGGTGTACGCCGACCCGGAAATGGGAATCATGGCCGCAAATTCCGCGTAACACAGTCCGGCGAACGCGCAGGCCAGTCCGGCCAGCACAAAGGAAAAAACAATGGCCGGCCCCGCGTATTTCGCGGCCGCCTGGCCGGTGAGGACGAAGATGCCCGCGCCGATGACGGCGCCAATTCCCAAAGCGGTCAGATTTACCGGCCCCAATGCCCGTTTGAGACGTTGGTCCGTCAACACCTCGGCTTGCAGGTCGGCGACGCTTCTGCGGCGAAACAAATTCATGCGGGAAGTCTCGGCTCGTTTTGAAACTGTTTAATGAAGGGCCGGCCATCCGAAGTCAAGCAAATGTCCCCCCGCTCAACCGTAGGAACTCATTCCCCAAGTTCCGCGCTTGACCCGCGCCGAAAAATCAAGGCCTAATGAATTCACGAAATTTTCCGGCACATCCGGTTTCCTGTGCGCGCTTTTCTTGCTGTTCCTCGCCGGGGCGGCATCCGTGCGCACGGCAACGCCCTCACCGCCGGCGACGTCGGCTACACGTTCGGGTTAAAATTTTGAAGACCGGATGACGAAGTCGCAATTGAAACAATTCCATAAGGAGGCCCGGAAACTAGGAATTCTTTCCGCTGGTTCTTGGCTTCCTGGCTTCCTTATAAAATTCTTCGAGGAGTGTGACCATGCTACGCGATGGCACTGCAAAGGCACAACGATGCAAAGGTTGCGCCGCATTGTGAACAACTAGTTTTTGTGCTTTGCCGCGTTCCCGCTACGATGACGCCATGCCCGATGACTATGGCCAGCTCCTCGACGCGACGATTCAACATCTGGAGGATTTGAAATCGCGCGGCGTGCGCAATGTTGACGTCGCGCCCGAAACGCTCCGCGCCCTGGCGCAGCCGCCCGCCGCAAAACCTCAAATCCCAAATCCCAAATCCCAAATGGACAAAGTTACTGCGCCGCTGCCACCGTCTCTTCGTAGCAGCCGACGTGAGGAGGCTCCATCTTCAATATCCGAAACTAAAATGAGCCTCCTTACGTCGGCTGCTACGGATAATTTACCCGTCTCCGCTCCGCTGGATCCGAAGGCAAAGGCTGCCGCCTTCGCCGCGTTGCGCGAGCGGGCGCTGGCCTGCATGAAATGCCCCCACCTTGCGTCGTCGCGCAAGAACGTCGTGTTTGGCGTCGGCAGCATTGACGCGCAGCTCATGTTCGTGGGCGAAGCGCCGGGAGCGGATGAAGACGAGCAGGGCGAGCCGTTCGTCGGCAAGGCCGGCCAGTTGCTCGCGAAAATCATCCAGGCGACGGGCTTGAGCCGCGCGGACGTTTACATCGCCAACATCTTGAAATGCCGTCCCGACACCCCCGGCCAGACTGCCGGCAACCGCAAGCCGACCTCCAATGAAATGGCCACGTGCATTCCGTATCTGCACGAGCAGATTGATTTGATCCGGCCCAAGGTCATCATGGCGCTGGGCGCGACGGCGGTGGAAGGCTTGCTGGGCAAAACCCTCGGCATCACGAAGCTGCGCGGCACTTGGAAAACCTATCGCGGCACGCCGCTCATGCCGACTTATCATCCGGCGTACCTGCTGCGCAACCAGGCCATGAGCGAGAAGCGCAAGGTTTGGGAAGACATGCTGGCCGTGATGGAAAAACTCGAAATGCCCATCAGCGAAAAACAGCGGAATTATTTTCTCAAAGGTTAAAGCGGACACGCGAGAACATGACTAACGACGCTGCTGAAACCTTGAAAGAAGTCAGGAAGAACGCCGACAGATTAACGGTGTACCTGCCGAAACGCGTTCAAGCTACTGCCTTTACCGGAAAGTCCAAGCTGCCTTTTAAAGCGGCTGCAATTCGGGAATTGCTGTTACATAGGACAGCAACTTTGGCTAGCGCAGCGGTCGATCTCTATGAGGGGAACAGAGTCATCCCCGCCGTGATTCTGACGCGGTCCATTGTTGAAACCCTCGCCTTGCTGTTCAATTTCCATGAGCGGCTTGAGCACTTTCTGAAGGGTGAGGTCAAAGATAGCGACGCGCTAGATGATTCCTTTATGTGTTGCCTAGTGGGGTCAAGGAATAATCCCGAGGGGCCGAAGGCAGTCAACGTTCTCACTCTCATTGACCGGGTCGAAAAGACCGTACCCGACTTTCGGTTCGTGTATGACGCACTTAGCGAGTGCGCACATCCTAACTGGGCAGGCACATTTGGTGCCTTTGGCCACGGGCACGATGGCAATCACTCGGAAACCACTGAGCTGGAACTCGGCCCCAGAGAGCAAATGGAAGCATATTCACCCGGTTTGTCAGCGCTATCCAGCTCGTTGATGTCCTTTGAGCACTATTACAATGATTCAGGCAAACTGGTGCGCCAGTTGAACGAGTACTTCGACAGGGATGCTGCGCACTAGACATAGTTCCGTATGAAGTCGAACGACCTCATCACTGTTGATTCGGACATTCTCGGTGGCACTCCGGTGTTCAAAGGCACACGCGGGCCGGTGAAGACGCTGTTCGAGTATTTGGAAAACAATTACTCGTTCGACGAATTTCTCGAATGTTTCCCGTCCGTAACGCGTGGACTGGCCCGTCGCGTTCTGGAACCTCAAAGTCCGAATTTCATTAAATCGCAGGAGACGACGTAAGGTGTCTCTAATTGATTTCGAGACATGGTTGACTTCCACACTTGAAGATTTGAGTCTCGTCACCTCGACTCCTACCGAATTCCCGGATTGCTTCAGCCCACTTTTCCGCTATAACCACCCGCCATGCATCAAATCATCCAGAGTCTGAGCGATTGGTATTCGCACGCACTGCAAACGGGCGGTTATCCGATGATCGCGCTGATGATGGCGGTGGAAAGCTCGGTGTTCCCATTGCCCAGCGAGATTGTGATTCCACCGGCGGCGCATCTGGCGGCCACGCATCAGATCGGGCTGTCGCTGTGGGGCATCGTGCTGGCGGGCACCCTCGGGTCGTGGTTCGGCGCCACGTTGATGTATTGGGCGTCGCGGCTGGCCGGCCGGCCGCTCGTGTTGCACTTCGGCAGATACTTTTTCATCTCCACCTACAAAGTGGAGGGCGCGGAACGTTGGGCGGCGCATTACGGGGCGATGGGCATTTTCATTTCGCGCCTGCTGCCGGTGGTGCGGCATCTTATCGGCATCCCGGCGGGCATCGTGCGGATGGATTACCTGAAATTTTCCCTGTTCACGCTGCTTGGCTCGGGCATCTGGTGCTCAGTGCTATGCTGGCTGGGCGTGAAGATGGGGCAGGACGAGCAATTGATGAAAGGCGAGTATCATCGCGTCACCCTCTGGCTCGCGGGCGCGATGCTGGTGCTCGGCGGACTATATTATTTCTTCGTCCACCGGCACATGAAGAAAAAACTTTGACACGGATTTCACAAATTTTCACAGATTCAATCCGTGAAAATCTGTGCAATCCGTGTCTAAAATTTCTTTGCGTTCGTCTGTCTTTGCGTTGAAATTCCGTTGTGCCTGCGACTGAAGCCATCCGCAAAAAATTGGGCGTCCTGCCGCACAAACCGGGTATCTACCTGATGAAGGACCGGTTCGGCACGGTCATTTACGTCGGCAAGGCGCGCGATCTGCGCAAACGCGTCAGCCAGTATTTCCATCCGTCGCGGCGCATGGGCTGGGACCTGAAATTCAACGCGCTCGTGGAGGCGATCCATGATTTTGACATCCACATCGTGCGCAGCGAACCGGAGGCGTTCCTGCTTGAGGGCAAACTCATCAAGGAATTTCATCCGCGCTACAACATCAGTTTCCGCGACGACAAACGGTTCCTGATGCTCAAGGTGAACCTGAACGACCCGATTCCGAATTTCACCTTTACCCGGCTGAAAAAAGACGACGGCGCGCGCTATTTCGGGCCGTTCTCAAATTCGGGCGCGCTGCGCAACACGCTGGCGCTGGTGCGGCGGCAGTTCAATCTGCGCGGCTGCCGCGTTTTCACGCCGGGCGAGGCCGACTACAAGCATTGCCTCTACGCGCACCTGAAATACTGCACCGCGCCGTGCATCGGCAACGTCACGCGCGAACAATACCTGGAGCAGGTGAACGCCGCGTGCGATTTCATCGCCGGCCAGTGCCACGAAATGAAGGGCCAACTCGAAGCCGAAATGTACAAGGCCGCCACCGCGCAGGATTACGAGAAGGCCGCCGGCCTGCGCGACCTCATCCGCGACCTGAAGGAAACGACGAAGAAGGAACGAAAATTCGAGCGAGTGCCGTACACGTTGCCGCTGGCGATTGACCCGCAAAGCGATCTGGCCGAGCTCGCGAAAGTTCTTGGCTTGTCCGCGCCGCCGCAACGCATCGAAGGTTTCGACATTTCAAACATCAGCGGCACGTTCGCCGTGGCGTCGCTGGTGAGTTTCAAGCACGGACGGCCCGACCGCGCGAACTACCGCCGGTTCAAAATCAAAACGGTTGAAGGCCAGGATGATTTTGCGAGCATGGCGGAGGTGGTGCGCCGCCGATATTCGCGGCTGAAAAAGGAATCGCAGGAGATAGGAGATAGCAGATTGCAAGCGGGGAAAGACGCCCGAAACAAAACCCGAACTCCCATCTCCCAACTCCCATCTCCTAATTTTCCCGACCTCATTTTAATTGATGGCGGCAAAGGACAACTCAACGCTGCCTGCGTTGAACTTGCCAAGCTGGGGTTGGGGAAAATTCCGGTCATCGGGCTGGCGAAGGAATTTGAGGAGATTTACCAGCCAGGCGAGAGCAAACCGCTGCGGCTGGGGTTGGCTCATCCGGCGGTGAAACTGCTCCAGCGAGTGCGCGACGAATGCCATCGCGTGGCGAACAGCTACAACGCGCAGCTTCGCATCAAGCGAATTTCGGAGAGCGTGCTGGACGAATTCCCCGGCATCGGCGAAGCACGCAAGCAGGCGCTGCTGAAAAAATTCGGTTCAGTGCAGCGATTAAGGACGGCGACGTTGGAACAAATCGCCGCCGTGCCGGGCTTCGGCGGCAAGGCGGCGGAGGAGTTGAAAAAGTTTTTGGAAGCGCGGTCAACTCTGACTGGCTGACACGTCTGGCCTCTCAATTTCTTTCCTGGCGGCGGTTTCGATTCCCCAATTCAAACCAATGCAGGCTCCCACCGGCGTAAAAAACGCCCAAGTGAATGCCACCAGAAATTCGCCCATCGTGAAATCGTGGCGCGGCACGATGAAGTTGAGAAAGACAATCCACCACAGCGGCAGCGGCACGCAGCACGAAAAGCGAATGGCATCCCGGATTCGCTTATTCTGAATGACCGGTAGCAATCGGTGACCCAACCGTCCGCTCCAAGCGAGCAAGGAAAACGCGGCCAGCGCCGCCAGGCTGGACAACTCCTCGGCGACAGTCATGTCTATAAAACTTGCCCTTTTGAGCACGATGCCGCCAAAAAGCAGCGGAACCAGAATTGTCGCCAGCGTCAAACCGATTTCCATCAGCTTCCACTTGAGAGCACTATGGGTCTTGTCAACTTTCATAAATTCGGTTTGGACCGTGTGAGCCGATCCGAGTTTCTGAACGGCAGAAGTGAATGCGTCTTGTTGGTTCGATCCTGTTTTCATCTGCTGCGCGATGTCTTCGCGCAAATGAATCTCCAGTTCCTCCAGCGGCACGGGAGTTTTGATTCCAGCCGCCAGCATTTGCCGCCGCCAGTCGGCGATGGATTGTTCGAGATCAAACATATTACTCCTTTCGCAGCCCGGCCAAGACGGAGTGGACCAGCGACCATTGTTCATGGTGCGTGGCCATCGCCGTTTTGCCGTCTTTTTTGAGGGAGTAGTATTTCCGCTTCCGCCCGGTCTCGCTTTCGCCCCAGCGCGATTTGATCAACCCCCGGTGTTCCATCCGGTGCAACACCGGGTAAAGCATCCCGTCCGTCCATTCGAGCTTGCCATCGGAGCGGGCTTTGACCTCCTGGATGATGGCGTAACCGTAGCTCTCGTCCTTGGCCAGCAACGACAAAATCAGCGGCTCCGCCGATGCCGCAACCAGTTCTTTTCGAATCATAGGGACACGATACATAGAGTTTATATGTATGTCAAGCGGTAAAATGATTGAAAAGAAATTCGTGGCAATTCGGGGAATTCGTGGCTTAATTCGCGGCATGAATATTCAAGTGGCCGTTTTATGCGACGCGGCGACCGAGGACCACGGCAAGCTCAACCTGCTCGGCTCGTTTGACACGATTTACACGCCGCAACTGCCCGCCGTGCATCCGCAATGCGCCGTGGCGCTGCGCGTCACGTTCAGCCCCGGCGACGAGGGACCGCACACGCTCAAGCTGAACTTCGTCAACGCCGACGGCCACAGCATCATGCCGCCCATCGAAATACCGGTGGCGGTCGCGCTGCCGGACGACGTGCATTTTCTCACGCGCAATTTCATTGTGAACATCCAGCAATTGAAATTTGCCGAGGCGGGTTTGTATTCCGTGGATGTCCGGCTGGACGACAAATCGCAGACGGGCATTCCGCTGTCGGTCCAACACCTGCCGCAAGCGGTGGCGTAGGGAGCCGGCAGTCTGCCCGCGAGGACCAAGACTGCTGTTGCGCTGACGCAAGTTCTTCCTGTCGCGGCGAATTTGGGCTTTGAACTTTCGGGTTGAGCCTTAATAATTCGCGCATGGCAAATTCAAATAATGAAACAGTCCTGCAACTCGAACTGCCCGGCGTCAAAAAACTCAAGAGCGGCAAGGTGCGCGAAGTCTTCGACCTCGGCGACCGCCTGCTGTTCGTCGCCAGCGACCGCCTTTCGGCGTTCGACGTGATCATGCCCAACGGCATCCCGCGCAAAGGCGAGGTGCTTACGCAGATTTCGTATTTCTGGTTCGCGCAAACCGAATCGTTCCAGCCGAACCATTTGCTGTCCCGCGCGAATGATCCGCTGCCAAAAAATCTTCAGCCATTTGCCAGCCAACTCGCGCGGCGCAGCATGATTGTGAAAAAAGCGCAACCGCTGGCCATTGAATGCGTCGTGCGTGGCTACCTCGCCGGTTCGGGCTGGAAGGAATACCAGAAATCGCAGACCGTCTGCGGCATCAAGTTGCCGCCCGGCTTGAAGGAGTCGTCCGAACTGCCGGAGCCGATTTTCACGCCGGCCACGAAGGCCGAGACCGGCCACGACGAAAATATTTCGTTTGCGGAAGCGGCGAAGATTGTGGGCGCGGACATCGCGGAAGAAGCCCGGGCCAAAAGCCTGAAGATTTACAATTCCGCCCGCGATTACGCGCGCCAGCGCGGCATCATCATCGCCGACACGAAATTCGAGTTCGGCCTGTTCGAGGGCAAACTCATCCTGATTGACGAAGTGCTCACGCCCGATTCCTCGCGCTTCTGGCCCGCCGACCAATACGCGCCGGGCAAGGGCCAGCCGAGCTTTGACAAACAATTCGTCCGCGACTATCTGGAAACGCTGGATTGGAACAAGACCCCGCCCGGCCCGTTGCTCCCGCCGGAGGTGGTCGCCAAGACCACGGCGAAATATCTGGATGCGTACGAACGGCTGACGGGCGGAAAATTATAGCCAGCACAAAACCAACTGGGATTGAACATTTTTCGTAACGAAACGGTCGGAACAGTGTTTATATCCATAAGGCTGCCATTCTTTCGCGCCGACCGGAGTATTGACGCCATTCAAAGCCTCTCGTTGTTTGGGGATGTTTTGCGGGCAAAAATGATGACGTTATGAAAACAAAAACCCTGTTGTGGATTGTGGTTTCGGTGCTGGTCGCTGGCATCGTGGCCGGGGCGGTTTGGTGGCTCTGGCGGCCGCAGACGATCACCTTGAGCAACGGCACGCAGTTGAAACTGGTGGCGGTCACCTATGGCAAGCATCACAATTTCCCCGGCGTCAAAACGCCGGCCCGCGGCTGGAACCGGAACCAGATGTTTGACACCACCAACGACACGTTGTTTGTGTGGATTGAACAGAAGCACAAGGACAACAACTGGCCGAATTATCAGCTTGTGGTCTATGACAAGGCGGCCACCGCCTGTGCCGGGAATTCCATGATGACCTCGCGCCAGATCCGTCGGGGTGATGAAATAGTCGGCATCCGGCTCGACGCCTTTCCCCGCCGCCAGGGAAAATTTTATCTGCGCGTTCTGGAATGGAACCCGCAAAACGGCCGGCAGACGGTCAAAAACGGCTTCGTCATTTCCAATCCGGCGCGCGGCTATTTTTCGGCATGGCTCCCGGATCCGCTGCCCAACACGCAGGAGGATGACGATTTGTCGGTCACGCTAAATCGCCTGGAATTTGGCGCGAAGACACCCTACCAGGGCAATTCAAACGCGCCAAACGACCCGATGAACAAAGGCATACTGGCGGCATTTCAAATCCAACAGAACGGCAAGCCCGCCACCAACTGGCAGCCGGCACAGGTGGAAACCTCTGACGCCACGGGCAATCACATCACCGGCTGGTGCAACAGCCATTGGGAAAACAACGAGGAAGTGACGCTTTACCAATGGGGTTTGTGGCCGGACGAACCGGCCTGGAAATTGCGCGTGGAGTTTTCACGCACATCTGGTTTCAACGACGGCGAATTGTGGACGGTGCAGGATATTCCAGTGCAGCCCGGCCGCCTACAGGATTTTTGGAATTATGGGCGGAACCGGAAGGATTCCGCTTTTGCCGAAACGACGCTCAACGGCATACATTTGAAATTGTATCCGGCGAAACAATTCACGGATCAATCGCCGGGAAACGGGCAAATCGAAGGCGGCTTTCAGATTCAGACCGACCAGCCGGCGGGCGGAATGCGCATGACGCTGCTCAAGGTCACCGACGGCCAGGGGCACGACATTCAAAACTGGAACTGGAGCCAGGGCGGCACCGATCACCGGTTCGGCTTGCGGGAACTGGGCAATGTCAAATTGCTCAACCTCACGCTGGCGCTGCACCGCAGCCGGTTTGTCGAGTTCACGACCAAGCCGACCAAGCAATGAACACGCTCGTTGAAGATTTTTTGCAATACCTGCGCCATGAGCGCGGGCAGGCGGAACATACGCAGAAAACCTACGCCGCGTTGCTCGGCAAATTCACCACTTGGGCGGCCAAACAGAATCTGACGGATTGGAAATCGGTCGAGCTGAAGCATCTCATGGCGTTCCTGCAATACGAGCGCGCCCGGCCGCTGGTTGATGAGCCGAAGGAGTCCGTCAAGCGCCTCAGCAGCGAGAGTGTTTATCTCGAAATCGCCGCGCTGCGGGCGTTTTATCGTTTTGCCGAGACGGAAAAGCTTTTGCCGGCGAACGTCGCGGAAAATCTGTCGCTGCCGCGGCGCTGGCAGCGGTTGCCCAAGGCGCTGACGAACGACGAAATTAAAAAATTGCTTGAACCGGAAAAACCCGAACCGCCCGAAAGCTTGTGCGATCAAGCCGTGCTCGAGCTCGCCTATGCCTCCGGTTTGCGGCTCGCGGAATTGCGCAACCTCCGCCTCGAACAGCTTCACCTCGACGCCGGCTTCATCAACGTCATCGGCAAAGGCAACAAGGAGCGCGTGGTGCCGGTCGGGAAAATCGCCATAGCGGCTTTGAACCGTTACATCGAGACCGGGCGTCCGAAACTGGTGACCCCTCGTTCGCCGGCGAATGTTTTTTTGACCCGGCGAGGCACGCCGTTCGCGGCGGTGACACTATGGTTGCACATCAAACAGCGGGTCCGCCGCGCCGGGGTTTCACGCAACATCACGCCGCACATGTTTCGGCACAGTTTCGCGACGCATCTGCTGGAGCACGGCGCGGACCTGCGGGTGATCCAGGAACTGCTCGGCCATGCGAACATCAGCACGACGGAGGTTTACACGCACGTCACCGGCAACCGGCTGCGGGACATTCACCGGAAATTCCATCCGAGGGCTTAAAACAGGAGACGACGTGAGGGGTCTCTGATTCTTTGCGCGAATTTCATGAAATTGAGTCTCGTTACCTCGACTCCTACGAGAAGTGATTTTTATTCAAAATCGTAAACCACCACCTTTTGAACCAGCCGCCGCACGTATTTTTCCACGAACTCGACGTGCCGCGGATGCACCTGATAATCGTCCTGCGCCTTCTGGTTCGGGAAAATGAGGTTCAGCGCGACTTGGTAACTCTGCTCGACTACCGGGCGATGGCTGGGCTTCATTTTGCCGACATGAAATTGCACCACGCCGGGGATGTTTTTAAGCAGTTGATTCGCCCCGGCGATCAATTCGTCCGCGGCGTTCGGGTTGGCCGGGTCGGTCCAGAAAAAAACGATGTGCGAAAACATGGCGTGCATTGTTGTCAACGCGCCCGCCGCGGCAAGTGAAATTTCCGTTTGCGTTTGCCCGCAACGGAGTAGAATCACGCCATGAACGCGCGGCTGAACGTGTTGTTTGCCACCGCAATGCTTGGCTGTCTGATCACGGCCGGTGGCGCAGGCCAACCCAACCTAAAAAATGTTATGAACCTCCAAATCACCAGCACCGCCTTTGTCGAAGGCCAGCCGATTCCGGCAAAATATTCCTGCGAAGGCCGCGACATTTCGCCGCCGCTCCAGTGGATGAATGCGCCCGCAAACACCAAAAGCTTCGTGCTCATCATGGATGATCCTGACGCCCCGGTGGGCACCTGGGTGCATTGGGTGCTTTACGATTTGCCGGCGAACACGACCGGACTGCCGGAAGACGTGGCCAAAACGCAATTCGTTGCCGGCAATGCGAAGCAGGGATTGAACTCCTGGCCGCGGCTGGGCTATGCGGGCCGTGTCCGCCACCCGGCAAGCCGCATCGCTATTTCTTCAAACTTTACGCCCTCGACGCGATGCTTGACCTGAAACCCGGCCTGACGAAAAAGGAGTTGCTCAAGGCGATGGAAGGCCACGTCCTCGCCGAGGGACAGTTGATGGGAACGTATCAAAGAAAATGATGCGCGAATCGTAAAACGTGATACCAACTGACGCGGCGCGTTTTTTCACGCATTACGTTTCATGTTTCACGTCACAGAAAATCTCTACTTTCTCCGGGATGTTTTTTCGTGTTTAGTATCCGCCGCTTATGAGCAAAACCGCATTGTTGTTTGCCGGACAGGGCGCGCAGGCTGTCGGCATGGGCCAGGACCTCGCCGCCGCATTTTCTTCGGCCAAAGGCTGGTTCGACCGCGCCAATGCCGCGCTCGGTTACGACCTGGCTTCGATCTGTTTCAACGGCCCGGAATCCGAACTCACCAAGACCGAAAACGCGCAGCCGGGAATTTTTCTCGTGAGCTGGGTCGCGTTTCAACTGCTCAAGGAACGGGCGCCATCGCTCGAGTTCGATGCCACCGCCGGTTTGTCGCTCGGCGAATTCACGGCGCTGACGGCGGCGGGCGCGATGAGTTTTGAGGACGGCCTGCGGGTGGTGCGCCAGCGCGGACGGTTCATGCAGGAGGCCTGCGAAGCCACCCACGGCGGCATGGCGGCGGTCATCGGCCTGGATGAAACCCCCACGCGCGAAGTTTGCGCCGAAGCCGGTGTGGTGCTGGCAAACCTGAACTGCCCCGGCCAGCTTGTCATTTCCGGCGAGTCGGACAAAATTGCGAAAGCCGTTGAGCTGGCCAAAGCCAAAGGCGCCAAGCGCGCCATCGCCCTGCCAGTGGCTGGCGCGTATCACTCGCCGCTCATGGCCGGCGCCCAACCGAAGTTGCAGGCGGAACTGGCCAAAGTGAAATTGTCGCCGCCGGTCGTACCGGTGATTTCCAATGTCACTGGAGAGACACACACCAGCGCAGCGGACATTTCCGCGCGGCTGGTCGAACAGGTCACGTCGTCGGTGCTCTGGGAAAAATCCATGCGTCACCTGCTGGCGCAAGGTTTCACGCGGTTCATCGAACTTGGCCCCGGCACGGCATTGAGCGGTTTCATGAAACGCATTGATAAAGGCGCGCAGATGCTCAACGTCGCGGACGTGGCGAGCCTGGAAGCGACGGTAAAGGCGTTGAGTGGGTAGGAGCCGACGTAAGGAGGCTTTAAATGAATAGTCCGTGGCAAAAAGAAACCAAGCCTCGTTACCTCGGCTCCTACAGGGGAAATTTTTCGAGTGCATTTGGACCGGTTCATGGGTAAACAATGGCCGTCATGAAACAACTTGAGAATCAAATCGCCGTCGTCACCGGCGCGGGCCGGGGCATTGGCCGCGCCATCGCGTTGAAACTGGCCACCCACGGGGCCGACATCGTGGCCGTGGACTTGAAAACTGAATTCGTGCAGGAAACGGTCGAAGAGGCGCGCAAGCTCGGGCGTAAAGCTTGGGCGGCGGCCGCCAACGTGTCCGAGGCCGCCAGCGTCGAGGCCGCCGTTGAACAGATTTTGAAGGAGGCCGGCCGCGTGGACATCCTGGTGAACAACGCCGGCATCACCAAGGACGGCCTGGTCATGCGCATGAGCGAGGCGGATTGGGACGCCGTGCTGGACATCAACCTCAAGGGGACGTTCCTCTTCACCAAGGCGCTCAGCCGCTCGCTCCTGAAACAGAAGTCCGGACGCATCGTCAACATTGCCTCCGTCATCGGGCTGATTGGCAACGCCGGCCAGTGCAATTACGCGGCCAGCAAGGCCGGGGTCATCGGCCTGACCAAGTCGTGTGCGAAAGAGTTCGCCAGTCGCGGCATCACCGTCAACGCCATCGCGCCGGGTTTCATCCAGACCGCCATGACGGACAAATTGTCCCAGGAACAAAGAGACGCGATCACCAAGCTGATTCCGCTGGCCTGCCTGGGCCAGGCTGAGGACGTGGCGGAAGCGGTGTTGTTTTTTGCCAGTCCGGCGGCGCATTATGTCACCGGGCAGGTGCTGGCGGTGGACGGCGGGATGGTCATGTAATTGAAAAATTTTTGATTCAAGGCTTGACGATTTTGCCATTCATGGCATAGAGACAGGTCAAAATATAACTTATGGCAGACAAACCTATAGACCAACGGGTAAAAGACATCATTGTCGAACAACTCGGCGTAAAGCCGGATCAAGTAACGCCGGAGGCGAAATTCGTCGAGGATCTCGGCGCGGATTCGCTCGACATCGTCGAGTTGATCATGGCGCTGGAGGAGGAATTCGGCATCGAAGTGCCGGATGAACAGGCGGAAAAACTCCTGAACGTCGGCGACGTGACCAAATACATTGAGGAAAACCAGCAAAAGTAGCTGTGGCTTTAACCACATCGGGGCGGTTTCGGCTGAATTCGGCTTGAGCCGCCCCTTTTGATTTTATGGCAGGCAACTGGATGGATCGCCGCGTGGTCGTCACTGGTTTGGGCGTCGTCACGCCGCTGGGGCATCAACTGGATGTTTTCTGGAACAACCTCGTCTCCGGCCAGTGCGGCATTGACCGCATTACCGCGTTCGACGCGACGCCGTTCGACACCCAGGTCGCCGGCGAGGTGAAGCATTTTGATCCGCTCCCGGCATTTCCGTCACCGAAGGAAGTCCGGCGGACGGATCGTTATTCGCAATTCGGCATTTTCGCCGGGCACCAGGCGCTGCTCGATTCGGGGCTCGACCTCGACCAGGAAAACCGCGACGAAATCGGCGTCATCATCGGCTCCGGCATCGGCGGTTTGTCCACCACCACCGAACAACTCAAAATTTTGCTCCAACGCGGGCCCGGCCGGCTCTCGCCGTTCATGATCCCGATGCTCATCAGTAACATGGCCTCCGGGATTTTCTCCATGTACAAGGATTTGCGCGGGCCAAATTTTGCCACCTGCTCCGCCTGTGCCACGGCCAATCACGCCATTGGCGAAGCCTGGCGCTCCATCAAAATGGGCGACGCCCAAGCCATGTTCGCTGGCGGCGCGGAAGCGACAATCGTGCCCATCGGCATCGGCGGCTTTTGCGCGATGAAGGCCATGAGCACGCGCAACGACGATCCCAAGCACGCCTCGCGCCCCTTCGACAAGGAACGCGACGGCTTCGTCATGGGCGAAGGCGCGGGCGTCATCGTGGTCGAAGAATTGGAACACGCCAAAAAGCGCGGCGCGAAGATTTATTGCGAAATCGTCGGCTACGGCAACACCGCCGACGCGTACCATCTCACCGCGCCGCCCCCTGACGGCGAAGGCGCGGCCCGTTGCATGAAAATGGCGCTGCGCCATGCCGGCCTGAGTCCCGGGGACGTTTCCTACATCAACGCCCACGGCACCTCAACGCCGCAGGGCGACGCCTGTGAAACCCGGGCCATCAAGTCCGTTTTTGGCAGCCGTGCGAAAAAGGTGGCCGTCAGTTCCACCAAGGGCGCGACCGGCCACATGCTCGGCGCGGCGGGCGCGGTGGAAATGAGCGTCTGCGCCCTTGCCATTAAACACGGCGTCGTCCCGCCGACCATCAATTTGACGGTGCCCGACCCCGAATGCGATCTGGACTATGTGCCCAACACCGCGCGCGAGATGCAGGTGAACGTCATCATCAACAATTCGTTCGGCTTCGGCGGCCACAACGCCAGCCTCGTGGCGAGGAAATTTACGGGCTGAACCGTGAACTTTCTTTCGTTAATCGAAAGTAAACGCGAAGGAAAGGCTCTCGCGCCCGGTCAAATTCAAAATTTCATCCACGAATTCACCGTCGGGAAAATTCCTGACTACCAGATGGCCGCGATGCTGATGGCCATCTTCTTCCGTGAACTAAACACCGACGAAACCACCGCGCTTACGCTCGCCATGCGCGATTCTGGCGACGTGCTGAAATTTCCCAGGGACCCGCGCCCGCTCGTGGACAAGCATTCCACCGGCGGCGTCGGCGACAAGGTATCGCTCCCGCTCGCGCCGCTGCTCGCGTGCCTGGGTTTTCGCGTGCCGATGATTTCCGGCCGCGGATTGGGCATCACCGGCGGCACGCTCGACAAGCTCGATGCCATCCCCGGTTTCAAAACCCTGCTGCCCGCCGGAAAAATCGTTGCGCAGGTCCAGAAAGTCGGCTGTGTCATCTGCGGCCAGACCGACCGCATGGTTCCGGCGGACAAAAAACTTTACGCGCTTCGCGACGTTTCCGGCACCGTGCCGAGCATTCCGCTCATCACCGCCTCCATCCTTTCCAAAAAGCTCGCCGAAAGCCTCGATGCGCTCGTGCTAGACGTGAAATTCGGCTGTGCCGCGTTCATGCAAACCAAGGCCGATGCCCGCAGACTCGCCAAATCAATGGTTGCGCTCGGGAATGAATGCGGCGTGAACACGCGCGCGATTCTCACCGACATGAACACACCGCTGGGCCGCGCCGCCGGCAACTGGCTGGAGGTAAAGGAAAGTGTGGCGTGCCTGGAAATTGGTCGAATTGGCAGGGCTGGCCTGCCGGTCAGCCGGGCCGCGCGGCAGCGCGGCCCTACCGATTTGATCGAACTTGTCCTCGACTGCGCTGCGCATTTGCTGGTTCAAACCGGCAAAGCCAGATCGCGCGCAATCGCGCGCAGACGAGCCGAAAGCTGTTTGGCCTCCGGCGCGCCGCGAAAGAAATGGGACGAGATGCTCGTGGCCCAAGGTGCAGACTTGAAAGCATTCAACCGCAAGCTGGCGCTCGATCACACCTCGCCGGTGGTCCTGGAAATCAAGGCGGACCGCAGCGGTTATGTTTCGAAATGCGACGCCCGCATCATCGGCGAAGTCATCCGCGATCTCGGCGGCGGGCGGCTCACGAAAGATGCTGTCATCAATTACGACGTCGGGATTGACCGGCTCGCCAAGCCGGGTGAAGCCGTTCGAAAGAATTCAGTTCTTGTCCGCATTCATGCCGCCGATCGCGCACAAGCCGGGATGGCCATTAAACGATTGAGATCGGCGTTTGAAATTTCCCGTCGGTGACCAGCAGCGGCCAAACTCATTCACGAGGTGATTTGACTCCGCTTACCGGAGCGATTCCAAAATCTTTTCCGCCGCGGCGCGCGGGTTTTCGGCGGCGTAAATCGGCCGGCCAATCACCAGCCAGTTTGCTCCGGCGGTCATGGCTTCGCGTGGCGTGAGCGTGCGCTTCTGGTCATCGGCCTTTTCCCCGCCAGTACGGATGCCGGGCGTCACTAGTTGAATCGCCACCGGAAGAACCTCCCGCAAGTCGGCAATTTCCAGCGGGGAGCAAACCAGGCCGCGCAGCCCGGAATTCGCCGCCAGCGATGCGAGCCGCTCCACCTGGCGGCCGACATTGGCTTCACAACCGATCTCAGCCAGTGAGTCGCTGTCCATGCTGGTCAACACGGTCACGCCGAGCACGAGCGGCGCTGGCAGCTTGAGTGATTTCGCCGTGTCATGCGCCGATTTTTCCGCCGCGCGCATCATCTTGCCGCCGCCACTGGTGTGGACGGTGAGCATTTGCACGTCGAGTCGCACCGCGGCGGCGACGGCCCTGGCAACGGTGTTGGGGATGTCGTGAAATTTCAGATCGAGGAACACGCTGGCGCCGGTGTCACGAACTCGACGCACGATGTCCGGCCCGGCGGCGACAAACAATTCCTTGCCGATCTTGAACGCTCCGACGGCGGGCGCGATTTGCGCGGCGAGCTTGAGCGCGGTCTCGGCGTTCGGCACATCCAGCGCGGCGATGATGGGATTAAGCATGAGTTAAATATCAAAGCCCGAACTCTGGAACGAAAGCTTAAAATTTGCCGGCCGGTCACGGCGCGGCAGTAGCCCGATAGAATCGTTGCGGCAAGTTGGTGGACTGGTCGTCGGTGAAATCAAAAGTCCCATCCGCCGTAGTGGTGTTCGTGAAAATGGGCGACCAGCTCATCAGGTTGGTTGTGGCTACAACGGCACAAGTTCGATTCAACCCGCCGGATATACGCAACTGAAAGAGTTCACCACTTCCGGTCGGAACCGTTGCCACGTGAATGGTTCGGAGCGCCTTTCTTAAATTGAGGCGGCCACCCGTCCGGCATTTGCCAGCCAGTGACGGCAGCGGATCGGTGGAACTCAACAGGCGGCTGATGATTTGCTGATACGAATCCGCAGGATATTGCGCCATCAGCAACGCGCACGCGCCGCTGACGCAGGGTGCGGAAAAGGAAGTGCCGGCCAAGTTGAGACCGCCGAACGGATAGTAAAACGAATCCGATGCGGCGTAGGTGGTGTAAATCTGGTCGCCCGGCGCGGCCAGAGCCACATGGATCGCGCCGTAATTGGAGAAGCCGCCCAGGGCGTCGGTGCGGGTCGTGTAAGCCACGGACACGACATTATCAATGCCATAACAGGTCGGATAACTGGGATTAACTTCCACGTTGTAAGTGTTGTTGCCGGCGGAAGCCACCCAGATGACACCCGCATTCCGCGCCGCGACGATGGCATTGGAAAGCGCCAGTGAAGGCGTTGGACTGTCGAAACTGGCATTAATGATTTTTGCGCCGTTCGCCAGCGCATAATCTATGCAGGCGATCACCGTCGAGTCGCTGCCAGAGCCGCTGTCCAAACATTTGCACGCCATCATCCGCACGCGCCACGCCACGCCACACACCCCTTTGCCATTGTTGCCCACGGCCCCCAGCACTCCGGCGACCATGGTTCCGTGACTGGTTCCGTCATCGCTCGGATTGTTCGTGCCGGTGAACGCATTGTAACCGTTTCCACCGTCGGTGGGATTCACCCACATGTTGGATGCCAGGTCTTCGTGCGTGGCCCGGATGCCCGAATCCAGCACCGCCACCACAATGTTGCTTGCCGAAGTCAGCACGTCCCATGCATCCGGAGCATCAATGTCCGCGTGGGCCGTGCCGCCGTTCTGACCGTAATTATTCAACCCCCACAAAGTCCCGTCCACATACTTGGGGTCGTTCGGTGATGTCGCATCTGCATAAACCAGATAATCCGGCTCGGCAAATTCCACCAGCCCGCTCTTTTGATACTGGGCGATGAGACTGGGCACCGTCGCCCCTTTGGGAACCTGCAAAACCTGCAAGTGACCGATGCCATTGAAGGTGCGCAGCACCTCGCCATTCTGCGTCCGATGAAAATTGTCAAGCGCTACCTGATTGATTTCCGCTCTGGGCATGATCAAAATCCGGTCGGTACGATACGCCGGCTGAGCCGGTTGGGCGCCGGCAGACTGGGGCAACCAGAGCACCATCGAAGCCGCAACCCCGGCCAATACCAGAAACCGGCCACAACGCTGTTTCCTGAACATGATGCCGGTAACATTCCAGAAATCCGGGCAAAGGAAAGTCATTTTGGCGGCCGGACGGCTTTTTGACTTCGATCCACAATTCGTTTAGCCTGAGCGCATGAAAATTGTCCGCCACAGCGATGCCGATTTTGCCAGAAAACTGGGCGAAATAACGGCGCCGTCCAGCCTGTTCGATCCCGTCATCGAGCAACGCACCCGTGCCATCCTCGACGCCGTTCAAGCCCACGGCGACGACGCCGTGCTGGAATTCACCGAAAAATTCGACGGCGCGAAACTGGCCGCCGGTCGGCTGGCCATCACGCAGGCGGAATTGTTCAACGCTTCGCTGTCCGCCGATGAATCGCTTCGCGCCGCCGTGGCCGAGGCGGAACACAACATTGCAACTTTTGCCGAAAAATCACTGCGCAAAAACTGGCAGATGAAAAATTCGCACGGCGCATCCGTGGGCGAGAAATTCGACCCGTTCCGGCGCGTCGGGGTTTACATTCCGGGCGGAACGGCGCCGCTCGTCTCGACCGCGCTGATGACCATCACGCTGGCGAAGGCGGCGGGTTGTCCGGAAATCGTCGCCTGCACGCCCTGTGGCCGGGACGGCTCCATCAATCCCGCGCTGTTGTTCGCGACCCGGGCGGCGGGCGCGACGGAGATTTATCGCGTCGGCGGCGCGCAGGCCATTGCGGCCATGGCTTACGGCACCAAGACGATTCGGCGCGTACAAAAAATCTTCGGTCCGGGCAACGCCTACGTGGTCACCGCCAAGCGATTGCTCGTCGGCCACGTCGCGATTGATTTGCTGCCCGGGCCCAGCGAACTGCTCGTGCTGGCGGACGACACGGCGAATCCAAAATTCGCCGCCGCCGATTTGCTCGCGCAGGCCGAGCACGGCTCCGGCCACGAACGCGCCTGGCTCGTGACGACTTCGGGAAAAATCATCAAAGCCGTCGAGCGGGAGATTGCCCGGCAGTTGCCGAAGCAGGCGCGCCGGGAATTCATTCAGCGCGTGCTCGACAACAACGTCTGGTTGATCCAGGTGAAGACACTGGATGACGGCGTGGCGCTGGCAAACCGGCTCGCGCCGGAGCACTGCGAAGTGATGACGCGCAGCCCGCGCAAGCTATCGGAAAAGATTCTGACCGCCGGCGCTATTTTTCTTGGGCCGTGGTCGCCGACGGTGCTGGGCGATTACGTGGCCGGGCCGAGCCACACGCTGCCGACCGGCGGCGCCGGCGCGTCGTTCTCCGGCCTGACCGTGGACCAGTTCCAGCGCCGCACCAGCGTTGTCGAATATACCCGCGCCTCGCTTAAGAAAGCGCTGCCCGCCGTGAAAAAGTTTGCCGAACTGGAAGGTTTGGCGGCGCATGGAAAAAGCGCCGAAGTGCGGCTCAAGTGACGCTAAAAAAGTTTTTGACGGTGATGCAATGATGCGGTAGCATCTGATGCATGAGGACAACTTTGGATATTGAGGACGACGTGTTGCAAGCGGCCAAGGAATTGGCGCAGCGCGATGGTGGCACGGCGGGAAAAGTGATTTCCGACTTGGCGCGGCGCGGGCTGGTCATGCCGGCGGTAGGGCGGAAAAATCGTTCGGGCCTGCGCGGCGGCGTTCCGGTGCTGCCTTCACGGGGGGAGCTGGTCACCTTGGAGCACGTGCAAAAAATACAGGACGAGGAGGGCGTGTAATCCATGCGCGCCTTGCTGGATATAAACGTTGTCATCGCGTTGCTCGATCCCGACCATGCGTTCCATGAACGATCGCACGATTGGTGGGCCCGAAATGCAAAATCAGGATGGGCAAGCTGTCCCATCGTGGAAAATGGCATTGTCCGCATTATGTCGAATCCGGGTTACAGTGCGAAGGCGCGTTTCATCCCGGGTGAATTGATTTCCAGGCTGCAAACATTTGCCGCGCAAACCAATCACGAATTTTGGCCGGACGATGTTTCGTTACGCGACGAGAAGATGTTCATGGCGGAGCGAATTCACAGTTCGCGGCAACTGACCGATATTTATCTGCTGGCCCTGGCAGGCAAGCACGACGGAAGGCTTGCCACATTTGACAAGGGAATTCCCATTTCCGCCGTGCGGGCTGTGAAACTGGAAAACCTTTGTGTAATTTGAATTGAATCCATGCACAACCCACAATTAATCCGTCCGCTCGTGCGCGAGTTGCACGCCTACGTGCCGGGCGAGCAGCCGAAGATCAAGGGGCTGATCAAGCTCAATACGAATGAGAATCCGTATTCGCCGTCGCCGAAGGTGCTGGCGGCGGTCCGGGCGGCGGTGGACGGGCGGTTGCGGCTGTATCCGAACCCGACGGCGGAGCGGTTGCGCGAAAAACTGGCGAAGCTGCATGGCTGCCAGCCGGAGAACATCATCGCGGGCAACGGCTCGGATGAATTGCTGGCGCTGGCCACGCGGGCGTTCGTTGAGCCATGTGCGAAGATCGGAATTCCACGACATCCCAATTTCGGGTTTAGCAAGGCCCGGCCCACCACGCTCGTCCAATACTTCACGCCGAGCTACTCGCTCTACCCGGTGCTGGCGGACATCCATGGCGCGGTGAAAAATGCCCTGCCGCTCAATCCGGATTTCAGCCTGCCGTCCCGGCGCGAATTGAGAATCGGCAAGGTTTGGGATTTTCATGCGGCTCTGACATTCGTCACCACGCCGAACGCGCCGAGCGGTCGTGGCTACCCAACCCGGGAGTTGGATGAACTCTGCCGTGCGCAAAAGGGCGTCGTCGTGCTCGACGAAGCATACGTGGATTTTGCGGAGGAGAACGCCATGGCCTTGGCGCTGAAATATCCGCACGTGCTCGTGGCGCGGACTTTCTCGAAGGCGTATTCGCTGTGCTTCCAACGGGTCGGGTATTTCGTCGGCCATCCGGAACTCATCGCCGCGCTGCACAAGATTCGGGACAGTTACAACGTGAACGGCCTCGGTCAGATTGCCGCCGAAGCCACGCTGGACGACCTGCCGTATTACCGGGCGAACTTCAAAAAAATCATCGCCACGCGCGGCCAGTTGAGCCGCGAGCTGACGAAAATTGGATTCCGGGTTTTGCCCAGCCAGACAAATTTCATTCTCGGCCAGCCGCCGCGCTTTTCAGCGGAGAAATGGCTGCAAAAGTTGCGTGACCGTAAAATCCTGGTGCGCTGGTTCAACCAGCCGGAGGTGGGGCATTATTTGCGAATTACGATTGGCACGGCAGCGGAAGCGGAGGCCCTGACCCGGGCGGCAGGGGCAATTCTCGGCTGACCATGTTGTGTATGGTGTTTATTATCAACCACTAACCGTCTAAATACGGGACGCAACCCGAAAAATCGTGCGGGAAAGCCTTTTCTTTGCCGTGTGCATGATTCTTGCTTATAAACGGGCGTGTACTTGGACTTTTACAAGTTAAAGCAGTCGCCGTTCGACCTTACGCCGAACCCGCGCTTCCTGTTTCAAAGCCGGAAGCATCGCGAGGCGTACAACCACCTGCTTTATGGCATCCGGGAGCGCAAGGGCTTTGTGCAACTCACCGGCGAGGTCGGCGCGGGCAAGACGACGATCTGCCGCGCGATGCTGCGGCAGCTCGACATTAATTTTACCACCGCCGTCATCCTCAACCCGGTGCTGAACGCGGATGAATTGATGAAGGCCATCGGCACGGAATTCCGCCTGAACGTCAAAGACTTGGACCGGCACGGCACGCTCGCGGCCATCAATAATTTTCTGCTCGATCAGGTCGAGCAATGCAAGGACGTGGTGCTGATCATTGACGAGGCGCAAAATCTCACCGACGAATTGCTCGAACAGGTGCGGCTCTTGTCAAATCTCGAACTGGACAACCGCAAGCTGCTGCAAATCATTTTGATGGGGCAGCCGGAATTGCGCGCCCGGCTCGACAGCCCGCGCCTGCGCCAGCTTCGGCAGCGCATCTCGGTGCGGTATCATCTCGCGCCGCTGAACCGGGCCGAGGTGGTCCAATACATCAAGTACCGGCTTGAACTGGCCGGCGCCAACGGTACGCCTCATTTTACCGGTCCGGCGTTCTGGCGGATTTTTCGTTATAGCCGCGGCATTCCCCGGCTGGTCAATTCCATCTGCGACAAGTCGTTGCTCGCCGGTTATGTGGAACACAGCAAAAACATCAACTTCCGGCTGGTGGGCCGCGCCATCCGCGAACTCGAAGGCAACTTCCGGAGCTAAGTCTGGCCAGCGATGCGCTTAAACGCATCAAAGCAGCGCGGCAAAAATTCTTCCGATGGGCCGCCATTGCAAATTGCAAGGCATCGTTTACAATTCGGCACGACTGTGGGCAATTTTCACGTGAAAGAAATTTCTGAGAAAACCATCGCGCTGGAGACTGCGAGTGGTTTCCAGCCAAAATCGTTCCTTGGTCGCTGACCCGATGTGCCTGCGCAAACCATTCGCCGCGTCACCACTGCTCGTCCGGGTCGCGCCGTTTGTCATTTTCCTCGCGCTGACATTTTGTCAGGGGCAGTTCGGCGAGGCATCACGTTACTGGTTTTATCTGGCCAAAACGCTTGCCGGCGCGTGGCTGATCTGGGAAATGCGGCCGTTTGTTTCCGAAATGCGCTGGGCGATGAGCTGGGAGGCCGTCGTGGTAGGAGTGGCGGTATTTGCCGTCTGGGTCGGCATTTCCGTGGATTGGACGATGCAGAACTCACTTTGGGCGAGGCTCGGCCTGACCCACCCTTTGGGCGCAGCGCCAAAAGCCTGGAACCCCAATGCACAATTTGGTGAAGGTTCGGCGCTCGCGTGGTTGATCATTGTGACGCGGATCGCCGGCTCGACGTTCATTGTGCCGCCGCTGGAGGAGGTTTTTTACCGTTCGTTTTTGTATCGCTACATTGCCAAGGTGGATTTCCAATCTGTTCCGCTCAACCAATTTTTGCCGTGGCCGTTTCTGGCCACCGCCGCCGTGTTTGGTTTTTCACACAACGAGTGGCTGGCGGGAATTTTGTGCGGCGCGGCTTATCAATGGCTGGTGATTCGCAAAAACCGGCTCGGCGATGCGATGACTGCGCACGCGATCACGAATTGTCTGCTCGGTTTATGGGTCGTTTGGCGCGGCGCCTGGCATTTTTGGTAAATTGTTCGGAGGGCGTGCAGGCACACGCCCCGCGTCGGCTAGTTTGGAGAGTTATCCCGGCCTGATTTGCGACGGTCACAGACCGCCGCTACAACTTACTTCACTTCAATGTTGATGCGGTTGCGTTCCAGCGTGCTGCCCTCCTCTTGCGCCAGGTTGGCGAGGGACTCGTAGTAGTTGGCGAGGGCGCGGATTTCCTGCCCACGGTCGGCGGTGAGAGTGTTCTGCAATATCAGCACGGCCAAGGTCGTGCTTTTGCCGACAGCGTATTTTTTTTGCTCGGCGTCGAGGGCGGCCTCGGCGTAGATGCGCGCCTGCCTGGTGGCGCTCACGCTTTCATAGGTGGATTGGGCATTCTTGACGGCGTTGTCAATTCCCACCATGACGGTTTGCTCGAACTGTTTGAGCTGCAGGAGCAACTGTTGCATCGTCACTTTGCCAGCCTTGTAAGTATTGCGCGGACCGACGTTGCTGAGGGGCGTTGAAAACTGCACGCCGTAGCTGTAAAACGGCCGGCTGCCTTCGCCAAACTGGTTGAACGTGTCGCGGAATTCCTCTCCCGTTCCATTGTAACCGTAGGTGCCAATCAAATCCAGTGACGGGAAAATCTGGTTGTAGAGGTATTTCAATTGAATGCCCTGCTGTTCCACATTCAGCCGGTATTGCAGCAGGTCGGGACGTTGAGTCATGCCCTTGCTCCAACTGTCCTGTAGGTTGAACAACTGGAGCGGGGCATTGGTGATTGTTTCCGTGGGTTGGATATCCGTGTCATGCCAGTTTGCATACTGGTCGGTGAGCAGGTTCTTCAGGGTGTTTTGGTCCGTGACTAGCGTGTATTGCGCGGCGATCAAATTGGCCTTGCTGGTGGCCACCTGTGCCTCGTCCTGCTGCACGTCCAGTTGCGCCAGCGTGCCGATTTGCACACGCTGCCGGTCCTGGTCCAGTTGCGTTTGGGCGAGGGCGAGCGCCTCCTGCTGCACCTGCACGTATTCCTTCGCGTAGATGAGTTCGTAATAGGCATTTTCGACGGCGGTGACGGAAGTGATAACTTGCAGGCGCAGGCCTTGTTCGGAATATTGCAACCGGTTTTTGCTCACGCGAATGTTCAGCCGGGTCTGGTCAATCCAGAAGTTGTTCAGCAATGGTTGGTCGAGAGTGACCCCGATCTGACCGCCGGAATTGTCATTGGTTAAGAGTGCCGAGTGGTAAGTGCGCGACGCATTGCCGTCCAACTGGTAGGTCATGCCCCACGGCGTCGGCGTTTGAGACAGACCAGCAGTAACCTTGTTTTGTTCGTACGACGATCCGGGGATATGCACGGCGTTTTGGAAATCCGGCCCGGTGTCATTGTATTGGTGCGTGCCGTTAATAGTGAACGTTGGGTCATAACCGCCATAGGTCGCGCGCACATTGAAAAGCTGAATTTGCGGAGCATAACGTGAAATTTGCACGTCGAGATTGTGTTGCAGCGCCTCCTGAATGCAGTCTTGCAACGACATGGCATGCCCCGGGGTGGTGGACGCCATCGTATTCGTTTGGGTGGCGACCACAGAAGCGGCTGGGGCATTGGTGTCTGCCGGCGCAGCCACCGTATTCGTATCCGTCGTATCCGTCTGGGCAGCGACGGATATCGCCGTGAGAATGAAAACCAAAAGAACACTGAGACTTTTCATGGTGCTGCAAATAATGTGGCCTTTGCCGAAATTCATCAAGCTTAAGACGCTTCGGCGCGCCCAAAGGTAACCATTTGGTTAATTTGACCGCGCCGGCAAATAAACGTCACGCGCCGCAATCAAGTGTGCAACCGGACTCCGCTCAACCGGCCTTCGCGCCGACCGCAGCCGCTTCCTCGATTTTGGCGTTTTGTTCGAGGAACGCTAGCACTTTTTCGTGCGCGATCTGGTCGTAAAGCTCCGGCACGCCGTTGCGCTTCTGCAAATCCTTCAGAAATTTTTCCAGCGGAATCTGATACGCCATCGCCAGTGACTGCACGCGCTTCAATACCTCGTCCTGCGAAACCTGGATGCCTTCCTTCTCCGCGATGCGCTGGATCAGGAACGACAGTTTCACGCGCTCTTTGGCGCTCTGCGCCGCGGCGGAATAAATCTCGTCCTTCTGCTTTTCAATCAAATCGCGCGCCACACCGCGCTGGTTGTTCTCGCGCACGATGTCATAAACCACGTTGCGCGTTTCGTGCGCGACGGCGGTTTCCGGCAGGTCAAAATTCGTGGCCGTGAGCAGGGCGCGGACGATCTGGCCGCGAACCGCCTTGGCCTGCGAATACTTCAATTCATTCTCCAGATCCCGTTCCACGCCTTCCCGGAGCTTGGCCAGGCTTTCCGCTTCGTATTTTTTGGCGAACGCGTCGTCCAGCGCCGGCATGACCTTTTCCTTCACCTCGACGACTTCGACTGCAAACACGCCCTTCTTGCCGGCGAGTTGTTTGGTCACAAAATCGGCTGGAAAATCCACGTTCACCGTGCGTTTGTCGCCCGCCTTCGCGCCGACAATCTGATCGGCAAAACCGGGAATAAATGAGTCCGGCGCGGCGTCCACCCAGAAATTTTTCTGCTCCGTCAAGCCCTTCGCCGTCGGCGCGGTATCGGTGATCGGTTTACCATCGCACGTGCCGGCGTAATTCACCACTGCCACGTCACCCAGGCGCAGCTCGCGCGCAACCGTCTCAAACTTGGTGTGCTGCCGGGCGAGCATGTCGATGGCGCGATCCACGTCCGCCGCAGTGACCGATTTCGCCTCGCGTTTGGCCGGCAGGCCCTTGTATTCCGGCAGTTGAAATTCCGGCGCGGTCTCAATGGTGGCGGCGAATTGGAGCGCCTGGCCGCGGCCAAACTGGATTTCCTCGATGTCCGGGTAGCCGATCACGGCGATTTTTTTCTCGTCCAGCGCCTTGCGGTACGAATCGCCGATGAGCTTGCGTTTGACCTCATCCTTGATGTCCGCCTCGTATTTTTTGAGCACGAGGTTGCGGGGCGCCTTGCCGGGACGAAAGCCGGGCAGCGACGCCTGTTTCTGAAAGTCCTTCGTGACGGCGTCAAAGGTTTCATCCACGGCCTTTGCGTCCACTTCCACCCGCAGCAATTTTTTGCACGGTGCCAGATTTTCGACAGTGATATTCACAATAATTCCCGCTATTCAGCGAGCCATTTATGATAAATGAACCGCGCCAAGTCCGTCAATGGTTTTGATGGCTGGTCAGCGGTGCTTCCATTTTGGATTACGAAAACGCAGCGAATGGCGCGTTTCCATCCCGGCACGAACACCGTTGCTCTGGCGCTTTGCCTTCGGGATTAAACCGGGCGTGGCGGCGGCTCGGCAGGGCGCCGCAAACCGAACAGGAGTATTTCAAATGGCGAATTTCTTCAGAAAACCGCGGCGCGGCGCGAAACAATTTCATCTTTTCGACGACGAGCATTTCGACTGGCTCGCGACTGGGCCGCCAGAGCCGGAACCCGGACAAACTTTCTTGAATTATTCTTGGACAAGGTGCGAGAAATGACCGGGAAGATGCCCTTTGATCCAAAACAGGTCAAAACTCAAAAGGCGGGTGCCGTTAGATTCTGCGCGTCGGGCAACGTGTAAACGACCACGGTTCCTGCGATGAAATCGTGCAATGCTCGTCTCTTCCGATTTGTAAGCAAGACGATCAGCTCGCCCCATATCCAAACAGTCTGGACCCACTGCAACGGTTTGTACCACGAAGGAGCAAGCTCGACCATATGGCTGGTGCGCGCCGCAAAAGAGAGCGACTGGTATTCGGCATCGCTCATGTGGAACAAGGGGAAAAGCATGGCGATAGACATCAACAAGCCCAAAACGAACTCCGGGAAATATCTGAGAAATGCCTCGCGATAACCGACCGGTGTTCCATCCAACTTTCGGATGCGAATACTCACCAGGAGCTTGCCCGGCGTGCCTCCGAAACGCCGAACCAAATAGGCGCTGTAAAACAGTCCGAACAAAGTACCAGGAACTAGATAATAAACGGAGAACAGGCGATAGTGTGAGTCACACCATAATACTAAAACGCCGAGCGGTAGCATGATAAAACAATCCAGCATGACCGAAGCTAGCCGGGGCGCAAATCCAGCGTAACGTAATGAGTCGGTGTTCATAGTGTGGTAGGGCAATATTTTGTCGCGGCTTCTATCATGGTTTAACAAAGCAGACGGGCAAATTTTCATCAAGGATTTTTCATCATTTAATTGCACGTCCGCCGTTGATTGAATAGCCCGCTGGAATTTCCGGCGAGAAAACGGCCTTGTTGTCGAACCCCGCAGAAAAATCAATCTCTTTGAACTTCACTGTCTTCTTCAGCGGGTCCCCTTTTGGAGTTTCGACAATCCAAGTGTGCGGAAAGCCGTCGGAGTCGAATTCATCACGGATTGAAATGTAAGGTGTTTTTATCAACGGCATCCCCATCATTTCGAGCGGCATCCCTGTCACTTCAATGCGATAAAAGTTTGTCAGATGGTTTGCGTCGGCGAAGAACGCAATCTCCTCGCCGTGCGCCAGACTGATATTTTTTCCCTTGAGGCGGAGAACGGCCATTTTGCGACCATTCAAAACCGCTTCGTCCGTTTCCACAATCCAGCCACCATCCTTGCCGGACACGATCGCTTCCAATTTATTCGTGTTCAATTTCACTCCGGCAAACGAATCAATGTCGCTGTGCGGTTCGGCTTGCGCCTGTCGGGCAAGATCCGTGAGGTCAACGACGGCGAGGGTTAGCAGGAAGGCAATGGACGGTTCAATGGTGCAGGCTTCCTGGAAATTTTCGATTTCCCATTTCGAAGCTCCCGGACCACCTTTATTCAACCACGCGGAACGAAGCGCGTAATCAATTCGCCAGGAGGTCAAGTCGGAAAAATGCGGATCGCCGATGTTGACCAGAGTGCTTGCATAATCCACTCCGGCTGGAAGTGGATTTGGATTTTCCAGTGCTTGGAGCCTGACGGGCTTGCGCGTTGTTTCCGTCTGGTCAAGTCGGCACAGGCCGCCGGAGCCACTCGAAAGCCATTCTTGCTCGACAAAAGTCCGTGTGCCGTGATAGGCGCGCACGGATTCGAGGCGAATTTCCCGCGCTTGCGCCAGCATGCGCTGCAAATCTTCCTTCCGGAGGCGGACATTTTTTTCGAGGCGTTTGCGTTCAAAGTCTTCCTGACGCTGAACCTCTGCGAGGATTTGCGCTTCGGTCCACGGTTTTTTCATCTCTTCAACTTCCGCGACAAAACGCATTTGTGCCGGAAGCGGGCTGCTTATGTGGCTAAAGATTCCTTGAATCATTTGCCGGGCCAACACCGGATTACATGATGGCGCTTTCATGCTGTGCAAAACGAGAACCCCGGCCATGCCGCCAGCGAGCAAGGCTGCTGCACTCACGCCCGCCGCAAATTTGAATTTTGCCCATGCCATCAGCTTGGTTGTTCCCTTCACGAGACCGGCGATTGTTGCCGCCACTGTTGTCCCTTTCGCCGCCGTCGCCGCGACCGCCGCCGCCAGTCCCGCCGGCGCGGCTTGTACCGAGTTTGCCGCCACCGCTCCGGTAATGACTGTGACCGTCAGCGTCACGCCGCGCTTCACGAAGATGGCGCGCAGTTTTTCCAGTGCCCGCGCCACGCGTTTCTGCGCGGCGGCCTCTTCCATCCGCAAAGCCCCGGCGATTTCGCGGGCGGTTTTGTTCTCGAAGAATCGCAGCACCAGCGCGGTGCGGTCGGATTCGCCCAGTTCGGCCAGGGCATCGTCAAGCAGCGGCGCGAGTTGCGCCCAGGCGTCGGTGTCCGGTTGGTTCAAGATGGATTGCATGTGCGCCTCCTGTTCGCGGGCCTGGCGTCGGCGTCTGGCCCTGAGCGCGTCCGCCGCCGTGTAGCGCGTGGTGCGATACAGCCACGCGGAGAGAATGGTTTTCGGTCCGAGCGACGCGGCTTTGCGCGCGAGGATGATGAACACGGCCTGGGTGATTTCCTCCGCCAGATGCGTGTCGCCCGCCTGCCGCAGCGCCGCCGAGTGGACGAGGGCGATATGCCGTTCCACGAGCGCGGCGAACGCCGGCTCGGATTGGCTGGCGGCGAACTCCCGCACCAACATCATGTCATCGCTCATCATCTATACATGGCCGCCCGGCGCGGATTCGGACAATTTAAAATTTCTGCAAAACCGCATTGGCGGAAGTTGTAGTGTCCGGCCTGTGGCCGGAAACGCACGTTTTTTGGCCAAATTTGTCGAGGCACAGCCTCGACACTACACGATTTGCATAGGTCTCAATTTATTTGAACAGCCACGCCAGCAGTGGCGCGACGGCAAGGGCGGGCAGAAAGTTGGCCAGTTCGACCCGGCGGACCTCAAAAATCATCAACGCAATGGCGCATGCAATCAATCCGCCAACGGCGCCGACCGGGTCCACCAAACCGTATGCAGCGAGAAATGGTTTCGCGTAAAACTGGCAGGCGAATGTGATGCCGCCGAGAAAGGCGAAGACGGGAAACGCCGACATGGCGGACGGCCAGCCGAACAATTTCACGAATCCGGTCATGGCCAGACCATCCATCACGGCTTTGACCACCAGCAGCCAGAAATAGCCGGACGGACTTTCCATCGGCGGCAAGCCATCGGTCACGGCTCCCAGCAAGCCCAGCGGCGCGGCGCAAAATAAAATGGCGCAGGCGGTGAACCCGTCGCCGATTTTGCGCGGTGGGCCCGATGATGCAGACGCAACCAGATGGCCCGCGTGGCGGCCAAGATGATTTGAGATTTTTTGCAGGCGCAGCAGTTTGCCGATCCAAAACCCCAGCGTCAGGGCGAGCAGGGCAATGAACAGTTGTTTCAACTCGGATAAAAAAGTGCCGTTGACACTCAGCCAGACGAGCCGCAGACCGAAGTAAATGGTGAACACGCCGAGCATCGAACGAAAGAAAGCCTGCGTTCGGACGGACAGCGGTTTGGGCATCGCCAGCCCCAGCAACGCGCCGATCAAAATGCCCATGGCGTTGAGAAATGCGCCGGTCACACGCTGACTCAACGCGGAGTCCGGCCAAAGCGCAAGCCGGAAAATTTTTGCCCAGTCGTCCCGGGCAGCTGCGCAAATGAAGATGGCTGGCGGATTGTCATTCGGACACGAACCTGATGGCGTAAAATGCCACTTGACCTTCCCGGTCCCGAAAAGTCGAAATCTGCACTGGTTGGGAATTCGTGGATTGGAGGTGATTCAAAATCTGGGCGCCGTAAGGCAACATCAGATATTCCGGCGGATGGATGAGATACATGGTATCCGGAGACAAGGGGAACTCAAATTTGCCGCCCGGCGGACGGTGCCATAAAGGCTCCGACAGGTGTGGACCATCGGTCAGAAACAGGAGTTGTTCGTTAAAACCCCAGTCAAGACTGACGATGGTCAGATTGGTGCGGCCTTTGACCGTATCACAAAACTCACCCAGCGCATCCGACCACCAACCGCGACCGCCGGTTTCTTGGATCAAGAGATTGGTCCTTTGGATGGCAAATAAGTGGCCCGCAATCAACATCAGACCGGTTCCCACAACGAGAACACGCTGGATCAAATCTTCCCCCGCTGTTGCCGGTTTCCTCTGCCAGAGCCTCACCAGCGCAACGGTTATGATCAAATGCGGAAAAGGATAAACCAACAGTGCGTGGTGGATGCGGTTGGCGCCGGGAAGCAGCAGGAACCCCATGGTGATAAAAAGGGCGCTGAGTAACAAAAAGGCCAAAAGTCGACACTGCGAATCGGTCCGAAAATGCCTTTTCACCTCCACAACCAAGAACACGGCTGCCACCAGCAGCGCCAGACCGAAAGGACTCCAACCCGCAGATGAATTTTCAAACATATGCTTGAACCGCCCGCCCGCATCCATAAGCCGCCAGAAATACGAACCGTCATACATGGCCAGGATTATCCTGATTTTTTCCACCAACCCGGATTCCGCGGCCCCCACTTGCGAGCGCTGCAGAATCCAACCGGCCTCCCACGCCAGGAAAGGACCCGCGACCAACAGGAAACCCAAGCTGCCCAGCACAAACCGGCCGGGGCCCGCCTTGATGGCTGAAACAATTTCCCGCCGGTGTGTCAACAGCAACGCCAAGCCGCAGCCCAAAAGAATTACGACAAAATCAACCTTGCTGAAAAATCCCAGCCCAAAAAAAAGCGACGCCAAAAAAAGTTGGTACCATTTCCGCCTTTGCCACCAGATAAACAACAAATTGAACCCGGCAAAACGGCAGAGAAAGCCCGGCACAACCGGACCCCAATCATGCACCGTCATGAAAAAATAGGAAGGATCCAGCCCCAGCAACGGCCCGGCGATCAACGCAGTTGGCAGCCCCAACAGCCTGCGCGTCCACAACATGAAGAGCAACAGGGCGAGCAGACCCCATCCCATGGTCGTTAGCCGTAATACCAGGACGCTGGGACCAAACACCGCAAAGCTGGGAATCAGCAGCCAGCTTTTTAGGGCACCGAAATAACACTGGACAAGAAGCGGGAACGGGCGGCCAAACAAATTAACGGCCATTGTGCCGGGCATATGCTGGCCGTGAGGGGAGCCCATCAGGAAGTCCTTGGCCTGTCCGGCGCAAACCGCCTCGTCGTAATCAAGCCCCGGAGCCGACAGATTGCAAATCGCAAAACTGCTCACCATCATTGAAATGGCCAGCCAGACTAAAATCAGCGCTGTCCATTCACGTCGGCTTTGCTTGGAAGGTAATGCCGGATTTCGGCGGAGTGCAGTCGAATGGGTTCGGCTCATGATTGTTGATTCTCATAACCCATCCTTTGAGTCGAGTGGAAACTTGGGTCCACGGCCCCTCCGGTTTCGGTAGGCCGGCGTTTCTGCTTGCCCGAAGAGAATCTTTACTGTTAAGAGCCATTTCACCATTCACATGATGTCCCGCACCAGCCTGACAGCAACGGCTCAAGCCGCCGATGCCCAGCCTCCACATCGCCCGTGGCTCTGGATTCCCACGCTGTATGTGGCGGAAGGACTGCCTTATGCGCTGGCCATGTCGGTGTCGGTCGTACTCTACAAAAATCTCGGCGTGTCGAATGCGGCCATCGCGTTTTACACAAGCTGGCTGTATCTGCCGTGGGTCATCAAGCCGCTCTGGAGTCCGGTCGTGGACCTGCTCAAAACCCGGCGGCTGTGGATTTGGGCGATGCAACTGCTCCTGGGCGGAGGCCTGGCCGGCGTGGCGCTGACAATTCCCGCACCGCACTTTTTTCAGCTCACGCTCGCGTTTTTCTGGCTGCTGGCGTTTAGCTCGGCCACGCACGACATCGCGGCGGACGGTTTTTACATGCTGGCGCTGACGGAACACGACCAAGCGTTTTTTTCCGGCATTCGCAGCACGTTTTATCGCGTGGCGATGATTGTCGGGCAAGGTGGCCTGGTGATTCTGGCCGGGACAATTCACGCCCTCACCGGCAGCTTTGCGCTGGCCTGGTCAACGGCGTTTGCCCTCGGCGCGGGAATTTTTTTGTGCCTGGGCGTTTATCATCGCCTGGTTTTGCCCAAGCCGGCATTCGATCAACCCGGGATGGCCGGCCCGGCCAAAAACTTCATCGCAGAATTTTTCAAAACCTTCGGCGCATTTTTCCGGAAACCAAAAATCGTGGTGCTCCTGCTCTTTTTGCTGCTCTACCGCCTCGGCGAGGCGCAACTGGTAAAAATGGTTCAACCGTTTTTGCTCGATCCCCGCGAGCAGGGCGGCCTGGGCTTGACGGATGACCAGGTGGGCTTGGCTTACGGCACGGCAGGCATCATCGCCTTGATGCTCGGTGGCCTGCTCAGCGGATTTGTCGTGGCGCGCCACGGGTTGAAATTCTGGTTGTGGCCGATGCTGCTGGCAATTCATCTGCCGGACGCGGTGTTCGTCTGGCTGGCCTACACGCAGCCGGAAAATGTTTTTGCGATTGGCGCGGGGGTTGCCATCGAGCAATTCGGCTACGGATTCGGCTTTACGGCGTTCATGCTTTACATGATTTACATCGCGCGCGGCGAACATGCGACAGCGCACTACGCGATCTGCACCGGATTCATGGCGCTAGGCATGATGCTGCCAGGCATGTGGAGCGGCTGGGTGCAGGAACACCTCGGCTATCAGCATTTCTTCGTATGGGTGCTGCTGGCGACGATTCCCAGCTTCATCGTTGCCCTGCGAATCCCGCTTGAGGCGGAGTTTGGCCGGCACAACCGGGCTGGCTGAATCAGGCACCGAAAAGAATTGCTTTGAACGCACCGGTCTTTCCAGAATCCAAGTTCACAATGAAACCAATTTGTTTTCGCCAGTTTGGCCGGTTGCTCGCCGGCGTGTTGCTCGCGGCAACGGCCCTTGAGTTTTTGTCCGCCGCCCAAGCGCAAACCATATTCACCAATGCCGCGCCCAGGCCGATGCCGCGCCGGCCGAGCATCATTTTGATTGTTGCCGACGGCCTCGGCTACGGTGACTTGAGTTGCTACGGCCAGACGAAATTCCAGACGCCGAATCTCGACCAGCTTGCCGCCGGGGGCGTTCGCTTCACGAGCTACTACGCCGGCGATGCGGCGAGTTCGCCATCGGGCGCGGCGCTGATGCTGGGCAGGGATTCCGGGCACCTGACACAGCGCTCCGATGCGGATGTGCCATTGGCGGCGGACGACATCACCGTCGCGCAAATCCTCAAGCGATCCGGCTATCACACCGGATTGATCGGCGAATGGGATTTGGGCGGCGACGGCACCAGCGGCGCGCCGTGGAGCAAGGGGTTTGATGAATTTGCCGGTTATTTCGATCCGGGCGACGCGGAAAATTATTACGCCGATTTCATCTGGCGTTACGCGCCGAAGAGCATTCTTAACCCGACAAATAATCAAAGGGAGGATTTCATCGGCCGGGAAATGCTGTATCCGAACACTGGTGGAAACCGGGGTCAGTATATTCCCGATTTGCTCACAAAGGCCGCGTTGAATTTCGTCCAAATCAATCAGCCCGACGCGTTCAACCACTACCGGCCATTTTTCCTGCTGCTGGAGTATACGACGCTGCGCGCGAACACGGCGGAAACGGCCCGCACCGGCAATGGCATGCAAGTGCCGACCGACGCGCCGTTCTCGTCTGAACCGTGGCCGCAGCCGGAAAAGAACCGGGCGGCGATGATCGCACGGCTGGACGGCCACCTTGGACAACTGCTGGAACAATTGCACAAGCTCGGCATGACCAATAACACGGTGATTTTTTTCACCAGCGACACCGGGCCGCACCGTGAAGGTGGCGTTGACCCGAAATTTTTTCAGAGCGCCGGGCCATTCCGCGGCATGGGCGGAAACCTTTATGAAGGCGGCCTGCGGGTGCCGATGATTGCGCATTGGCCGGGCAGGATTCCCGCCGGCCAGGTCAGCGATTTCACCTGGGCGGCGTGGGACTTTTTGCCAACGGCGACGGACATTGCGCTGACCCGATCGCCGACAAACGTTGACGGGATTTCGGTTTTGCCGGCGCTGTTGGGCCAGACCCAAACCAACCGGCACGAATCCTTTTACTGGAAGCTTCAAAGCCGTGAAGTGGCACAGGCTGCACGCGCGGGCGACTGGGCGGCCGTGCAACCAAAGGTCGGCGCGCCGCTGGAACTTTACCACCTAAAAACCGATCCGTGCGAAACGAACAACGTGGCGGACAAAAATCCCGACGTGATCAAAAAGTTCGAGATCCTGTTGAAAAATCAGTGATGCGCCGGGCTGGCTGGCAGCGGCGCGTTGAAGTCGCGTTCCCGCTCGACTTTGAGGACCTCGAAACGGATCCACAAAATTGCCAGCGCCACGCCCAATAAAAATGCCGCCAGCACCAGCCACGGCCATCGGTGGTGCCGGGGATTTTCATTTGGATCGTCCATGCTGATTTCATTGTAGCGGTGTCGGGCGACGGATGCAAACAACTGGTGGTGTCCTGATTTGTAGGCGACGAGGTGACGAGTCGTTTGGGCCAGCACTCCTTACGTCATGCCCTACAACCAGATTAGGACAATACCAAACAACTCGACCGGGGCAATTTTTGCGCTACCTTTACCTTCATCACGCCCATGCAGGAAGCTGAATTGCCAGAAAATTTGCCGCCGCCGGTTCCCACCAGCGACGACCATCCGTATGCCATTTTCCGGAACCGGGACTTCACGTTTTATCTCTTGGGCCGCCTGGTGGCGCTGTTCGGCCAGCAGATGTTCGCCATGGCCATCGGCTGGGAACTTTATGAACGCACCGGTTCCGCGCTGGCGCTGGGTCTCGTGGGACTGACGCAAATGGTTCCGATGTTGCTGTTCACGCTACCAGCGGGACATGTCGCGGACAATTATAACCGCAAGCGGGTCGTGATGTGGATGACGACGGTGTTAGCGATTGCGAGCGTCGGCGTGGCCGCGATTTCGGTGTTCCAAGCGCCGGTTTACTGGATCTACCTCTGCCTGTTTGTCGGCGGCACCGCTCGTACGTTCATGTGGGCGGCCAACGCCGCCTTTTTGCCGGCGCTGGTGAGCCGCAAGGTTTTCCCGCGCGCGGTGAACTGGAACGTCAGCGTGTTTTATCTCTCCAGCATCGTCGGTCCGGCCACGGCAGGCGGAATTATCGCCTGGATGACCAGACATCATTCCGCTTCTCCCGCCGCGCCCATTTACGCCATCAACGCGCTGACGTCGCTGGTCTTTTGCGGGTTCATCAGCCGGGTGCGCCGGCAACACACCGTCGCCGTCAAGGAACCCATGACGCTCCAGGCGCTGCTGACGGGGTTCAAGTTCGTCTATGCCAGCAAAATCATTCTTGGGATCCTGTCGCTCGACATGTTCGCGGTGCTGTTGGGCGGCGCAACGGCGCTGCTGCCGATTTATGCGAAGGATATTTTATTCGTCGGGCCGGGCGGACTCGGCGTTTTGCAGGCGGCGCTGCCGATGGGTTCGCTGCTTTGCGTGTTCATTTTGAATCACCGTCCGCCGCTGCAAAAAGCCGGGCGCGCGATGTTGCTGGCCGTGACGGTCTTCGGGCTGGCCACGATTGGGTTCGGGTTTTCAACGTGGTTCTGGTTTTCGATTCTCATGCTGTTCACCTGCGGCGCGGTGGACAACGTCAGCGTGGTGGTGCGGCACACGCTGGTGCAAATGCTTACGCCCGATGACAAACGCGGACGCGTCTCCGCCGTCAACAACCTCTTCATCAGCACGTCCAACGAACTCGGCGGGTTCGAGTCAGGCACCGTGGCGCAAATCTTCGGGCCGGCGATGGGCCACACCATCGTTGCCGGCGCGGTGATTTCCGTCGTGTCCGGCGGGATTGGGACGATACTGGTCGTCGGCGCCGTGGCGTTGATCTGGCCGGAAATACGGAGATACGGGAAGCTGGCGTGAAATGGCCGAATTGCTTGCAGGATCATCATTTAACATTAGGACATAACACCAGCAGCGCAGATAGTATTTCGTTGTATTTCTCTGGCTTGTTACCACAGATAATTTTGGTTTGTCCCACGAGGTTTATTAAACTTTTTTTCCCGTAAAGCAGGATGTCACCTCCTCCAACAGAATCTGTTTCCAATTTAATCCGCTTAATATCTGCGAAAGACACTCGCTCATAGGCTATCCATTCATAATGGTAATAAGTCTTTATGGAGGAACCAGAATGCTCGGTACGGTCGGAAACTGTTTGTGTGCTTCCATAACTGAAGCCAATTGTGTCCACCTTTCTGATATTGTAACTCGTTGAATTGAAACCCAGATAGATTGGCAGCCCGTCTAAAATCTGCAGGGCCTCCGCGGAAGTTAGTTTGGCGTCATGAGGACAAGCATGAGTCACCTCCACGTCTGTTCTGTGGATGGCTTGTGTGGTCGCACACCCAGCAAGGGCAATCATTACAACCATTCCAACAATTGCCGCGAGTATTTGTCTTAAGTTAATCATGGTTAAAGTTTGTTGAAACGGCAGGACAGCACTCAATACTTATTTGAGCTGTATTCTACATACGCCAATTCTCTCGCCAGCAAGCATGTCAATACCATAAGAGATTTCATCTCGGCGCGAATCAAAATTGACCCCCTTCTTTTTACAGACCAGCAGGCAAACCGATACAACCGAGGTGTCGGGATCTGTCGGCAGTGGGCCATCGTGGTGCTGACCGCCGAGCATTGTTACATTGCCAAAATGCAGCCGATACTGATTTAGAATTTGCTGCATTATCTCCTGCGTTGGGTTTTGATTGGCCCTCAACAAGTAGAGATATAGCATTTTGTTCTCTTCGCTTCGGGCTTTTCCAGCCGAAGCAGTATGTAGACGCTGGAAATATTGTTGTGCGGCACGCTTGAATTCCGCATCCGGGGCTTTCCCAGCCGCCCCCTTTTGCTGAAGTGATGAAGGTACTACTCGTTTTATAATGAGGTTGCCTTTGCTATTTATATCCGAGTTGCATTGAGGACAGGTCCAGGCACCCCATCTTGCCTGGTCAGCATTTTGCGGCCTGCCAGACCGGGAAACAGTGAGACCACACTTTGGACACTTTACCGGTCGCTTCGATAGGACGAATAGCAACACAGCTACAGTGGCAAACAAACCTAGAATGACTCCACATACAACTTGATCCATCATCTTTGTTCCCTCTCCATGTCTGGTTTCTTGGATTGTGCGAATAGTGGCTGGATTTCAAAATGGCCGTTACTGCGCGCGAAGCTTCCACCCGATAAAGCATTTGTTCAAGATGCACAGCACCTTGTATTTTCCCAGGGGCCGAAGGGGTATTGGGCCAAACCATTTCCATGCCTTGACACTGGCAGAATGACATTGGGGACAACGCGGGCTTCGTCTCGAGAGGCGAATGCCTGAAAGCGCGGCAGACTTATTAAATGCCTTCACCTCGCTTTCGCTCATATGTTTTGCAGCAATTGCATTGGCAGCTAAAATGTCAAGGCCGCTGGCAGAGTGGGCGAACATTTGCGGGAGTGCATTTGGATCCACCTCGGAAGCGCAGTCTTCGCATAGTTTCATCCCGGTGTTTTTGAAGTAGCAGCCTACGGAACAATAGTATTCCGACTTGTCATGATTGGAAATGCCGAAGAGCATTCGCGCGTTACATGTATGACATCGTTTCATGGTTTTGACCTTAAAACTTCCCATTGGCCCTGTCCACATTGGATTTTCCTCCGTTGGGCGGTTTCATATTGGAACGGCGAAAGAGGCATTCATTTCTGTCCAGCAAAAGTGCGCAGTTGACGCGCCACCTCACCATGCACCTCTTGGGAGCGCACCCGCGACGTTCTTTTGCAGCGCAGGTTGGCGACCTGCTGTATCCGCCGACTGGCAGTCGGCAGAGCGTCGGATTCTCGAACCCGCAGCGGATTGTCAATCCGCGATACAGCAGACTGCCAGTCTGCGCTACTGGTGTTGCGGCTCCGCTGCGCCACGTTTATCGGTAGTTGAAACAATTTGACGCGGGCGCACAGAGGTTTATTTTCGGCGCATGAAACGAATTTTGGTTTGGTTGTTTATTTTAAGTTTTTCACTTGCCGACGCGCGCGCCCAGGATGACGCGACGCAGCAGCAAATTAACAAACTCAACGGCCAGATTCAGGACGCGCTCGACGCGCAGGCGTTGCAGGCCAAGCGCATCACCGCGCTGGAAAAGGAAATCAGCGAACTGCATGACAAATCCAGCCAGCCGGGTGCCGTGGACACCGCCAACGCCGATGATTTGAAGAAGCTCGCCGAGCAGGTCCAGGAAGTTGACAAGAAGCGGCAGGCTGACCGGGAATTGATCCTGAAGGAAATCGAGAAACTCGGCAAGGTTGCCGGCGGAACGGCAAGCCGCAAGTCACCGGTTTCGGCGGCGCCGGTTTCGACGGATAATTCAACTGCAAACACGGGCGACAAACAAAATGGCTACTGGCAGGTTGTCGGCAGCGGCGACACAATTTCCACCATTGTAAAAGCATACCGGGCCAAAGGAATCAAGGTGACGGCGGACCAGATTTTGAAGGCGAATCCAGGTTTGGACGCGAACAAACTTTACGTCGGCAAGAAAATTTTCATTCCCGCGCCCGCACAGTAATTTTTAACCGCGGATCACGCGGATTGAAAAAATCGTGAATCACTGATTTAACGAGGCAGCGCAAAGTGAAGGGCCAGCACGCCCGCCGCAGCCAACAGACAGTAGCAGCCAAAGAATTTCCAGCGCCCGCCTTCCAGCCAGCGGGAGAGCCATTTCAGGGCCAGCAGACCGGCGACAAAGCTGAATACCATCCCGACGAGTCCCGGCACGAACAGATGCAGCGCAGAACCCTGACCGCTCAACGCGTGCGCTTTGATCAGGCGCAAAGCTTCCTTGGCAATCACGGGCGGCGTCAGGACCACGGCCAGCGCAAAACTGAATTCCTCGAGCTTTTGCTTGGGCAGGCCGAGCAGCAGTCCGGTGGAAATGGTCGAGCCGGAACGGGAAAACCCGCGAAACGGCAGGCAGATGCCCTGCACGACGCCGATCCAACACGAATGCGCCGGCTGAATTTCCGAATGGCGCGGGGATTTTTCCTCCCGCAACCCGGCGTAAATAATCAACAAACCCACCGCTGCCAGCGCCCCCGCAATCAAGGGCAAATTCGCGAACAAAACCTCAACCTCTGCGTGCGGCAGGCCGCGCATGAAGATTTTTTCGATAACTTCCTTCAAGCCATAACCCACGACGCCGGTGCAGATGGTTGCCAGCACGATCTGGATGGCGAACCACTGCAATTGCGCCGCCGAGGCAAAGCAATCGCGCCGCCAGCCTTTCCAGAAATAAACAATCACGGCGAACATGGTTCCCGTGTGCAGCATGACCAGCAGCATGGTCATTTCAGGACTCGACGGATCCAGCTTCATGAGTTTTTCCGCCGCGATGACGTGCGCCGAACTGGACACCGGCAACAACTCGCACGCGCCTTGAATCAGCGCCAAAATCAGGATTTGAAAATAATTCAGCATGTTTATGAGATTCCTCCGCTCGTCCCGGAATGACCAGCGTCATCCAGTCGGGCATGAATCATTTGGACGTGAAACGGGCGCGGCTGGCAAGGAAGAAATGCAAGCCGAGCTACAGACTCGACGCTACACCGATCATTCCACTTCCAGCACCACCACGGATTTGGCGGGCAGGGTAACCGCGAAACCGGTGTCGGTGATTTTGAACGCCGAAAATTCGGCGGGCCTCACCGCGTCCGGCTGGTCGAAGGTGTTGTGCGCATTCATGGCCGGCGCGGTCAGGACGCGGCCGGACAGCTTCTGCGCCTTGCCGCCCTGCAATTCGCAGGCGACCTCCGCCGGCTGGTTCGGATTTAGGTTGCACAGCGTCACGTGAATTTTGTCCGCCTGGTCGCGGGAAGCTGACGCGCTTACGTCCGGGATTTTTTGCGAGTTGAATTCGTAATCCGCGCCTTGCAGTTCGCTCGGCAACAGCGTGGCGTCGTGATGGACGGTGAACATTTCAAACGCCCAATAGGTCGGCGTGACCATCATCTTTTCCTTGTCGGTCAGGATCATCGCCTGTAGCACGTTGATCATCTGGGCGATGTTAGCCATTTTCACGCGATCGCAATGCCGGTTGAGGATGTTGAGCGTGACGCCCGCCACGAGTGCGTCGCGCAGCGTGTTTTGCTGGTAAAGAAATCCTGGATTGGTGCCCGGCTCGACATCGTACCACGCGCCCCATTCGTCCACGATCAAGCCGACTTTCTTCTGGGGATCATACTTGTCCATGATGGCGGAATGTTTGGCGACGAGATCATCCAGGACCAGCGCGCGCCGCAGCGTGCCGAACCATTCCGCCTCATTAAATTTGGTGGCGAAACCCTTATGCGACCAGTTGCCTGTGGGCAGCGTGTAGTAATGCAGCGAAAGCCCGTCCATGCGTCGGCCGACATTCTTCATCAACACATCCGTCCAGTTGGTGTCGTCACCGTTCGAGCCGGAAGCGACGCGATAAATTTTATTGCCCGGATAATCCTTCACGAACTCGTTGTAACGGCGGAAATTGTCCGAATAAAATTCCGGCGTCATCGAGCCGCCGCAACCCCAGCTCTCATTGCCGACACCGACGAACGGAATTTTCCACGGCGTGGCGCGCCCGTTTTTGCGGCGCAAATCGCTCATCACCGAATTGGTCGCGGCGGTCGTGTATTCTATCCACTCCGCCAGTTCCTCAACCGTGCCGCTGCCGACGTTGCCGCTGAGGTAGGGCGCGGCGCCGATTTGATCGCAGAAATCCAAGAATTCATGCGTGCCGAACTGGTTGTCCTCCACCACGCCGCCCCAGGTCGTGTTGATTCGTTTTGGCCGCTGGTCGCGCGGGCCGACGCCGTCCATCCAATGATATTGATCCGCGAAACAGCCACCCGGCCAGCGCAACACGGGCACCTGGATTTTCTTCAGCGCGGCGACGATGTCGTTGCGGATGCCGCGCGTGTTGGGAATCGGGCTGTCTTCGCCCACCCAGATGCCTTCATAAACGCAGTGGCCGAGGTGCTCGGAGAATTGTCCGTAAATGTTCCGGCTGATGGTGTTCCGGCCCTGGTCGGCGTGAATGACCAGCGTGTTAGTGGTGGGAATCGCCGCGGCATCATCCGCCCGGGCCGGCAAAATTCCAAGACTCAAAGTGGCAATGCTTATGACCAGGCTGAATTGTTTCACGTTCATGGTTCCAGTTCAACGGAAGCTCCAGCCCGGCGCAAGTATGTATTCTTTGAAAGCCGTGGAAATTCAAATAGGCCACCACCCACCGCCTTCGCTGCTTGCTTCGACGCGGCCAGTTGTGGCTTAATCAATACCCGTGAAAGTTCTCGGCATCATTCCCGCGCGTTACGCCTCGACGCGGTTCCCCGGCAAGCCGCTCGTGCTCATCGTGGGCAAGCCGCTCATCCAGCATGTCGTCGAACAATGCCGGAAGGCGAAGTCGCTGGACGAAGTCATCGTGGCCACCGACGATTCACGCATCGCCGAATCCGTGAAAAAATTCTGCCGCGTGGAAATGACCCGCGCCGACCATCCCAGCGGCTCGGACCGTATCGCCGAAGTGGCGGCGCGCTGCGCCTGCGACGCGGTGGTGAACATCCAGGGCGACGAGCCGTTGATGGACCCGAAGGTGATAGACGCCGTGACTGGCGCGCTGGCGCAAAACGAAATGTCCACCGCCGCCACACACATCCGGCAACCCGCCGAACTCGGCAATCCGAACGTCGTAAAAGTCGTTGTCAGCGCCGCGGGCCGCGCGTTATACTTTTCCCGGCGCACGATTCCGTATCTGCGCGAGGCCGCCAATGGTTCGGTGAACGAACAGTTGGCGGCGTTTGTTTTTTTGAAGCATCTTGGCATTTACGGTTATCGGCGGGAGACGCTGTTACGGCTAGTGAAATTCCCGGTGTCGCCGCTCGAAGCCGCCGAAAAGCTGGAACAGTTGCGCGCGCTGGAAAACGGCGTTCAAATCGCGGTTGTGACCGTGGATTACGACAGCGTGGGCGTGGACGTGCCGGGGGATGTGGCAAGAGTGGAAAAAATAATTAGCCGCGATTGTTTGGACGTGACCGAAGCCCGTGTGCGCGACGAAGGCAAACCGTGTCTCACCCACGATGAAGTCAAAAAACGCCACGGCATCAAATGACCGCCGCCAGCCACGCCGAAAAACACACGCCCGTCCCGCGCGCAAAACCGGCGGCGGCTCCGGCGGCGCAGAAATAAATCAAAGCGCCGCAGGCGCGGCATATTTGTAGTTTTACATTCCGTTGAAATCATAAGCTCCGTAGGAGCGAGATCGTCTGGCGGGCGGACGGAATATGCCGCTCCTAACGGAGCTTGAAAATGTTTTGGGATGCGGTTCTACAAAGATGTCGCCCCTGACGGGGGGCTGGCCGTTGGCGTGATTTTTTCTGGACAGCTTGTTTAACCGGTTTAACCACTTCCATTAAAACCATTCCTTGCGCCCGTCCACGTAGGTCCGCACGAACTCCTCGTCGGACTTGCAGAGGTAGATGATGCCTTCGATGAGGCCGATGATATGCATCACGCCAGCAGCGATTCCGCAAGTGCAAATGCCGCCGACGATCGTCACCAGCAGCATGACCAATCCGGCGCCGGTATAGCCAAGGATGAATTTGTGAATGCCGAACGAACCGAGCAGAATCCCGCAAACACCCGCCGGGATTTTATTGGATGCGCGCGATGCGACGGTGGACGGCAGTGGCGCAATCAGCGGCGGACCCGCCTTCAGTTCGGAGGCAAACTCAGAAAATGCACCCAGCGGTTTCCATTCCGGGCTGCCTTCGGCTTGCACGAGCGTCTGGGCGTTGGCCCGTTTGTCGGCAATCCAGCGCCGAAGCTCCTCCGCGCTTACCGGGCCGTATTGTTGTCCGTCCACTCCTACGATTTTATACATAACGCGCCTTTCTGGTGTTCTGTTGCCGTCAGGAAAGTTTCGGCGGTTGGCCGGGCAAATCCGCCATTCGCGGCGGGATGGGTTTGGTTTCTACCTGCCCATCCGCTTTTGCCTGGCACCACAAACTTAAACTCGTGACCAGCGACCACAGCCAGCTGGCGCCAAAAAACAACAGCCCCCACTTCCACATCCGACCGGATGAATCCGGCGGAACCGAATCACCGAGTTGCTGGAGGAAAACGCGGTGGAATAATTCAAACATCCAGCCAACGATCAAAACAAAACCTGCCAGCGCCAGCAGCAATTGACCGGTTCCGGCAATAAAGCGCCGCGCCATCAACGAGCCAAGACCTGGTGTCGCAGCTTGATTCGTCAAAATACACGTCCAGGCACGGGCACGGCTGATGGGTCGGTTGGGACGGACGGTCATGCAGGCATCAGGTGAATTGCGACTTCACTTCCGGCTTGTTCAAAACCACCAGCGCCCAGATGCCGAAGGGCAGCCCAAAAACACAGCAGGGTGAAATGCACGGCACCATGGCCACGATGCTGGCGGTGAGCGCAAACTGATAACTCTGCAATTTTTGCATTTTGGCCGCGCCGATGAGAACGATGACGCCGACAATCCCGCCGATGATGTCTTGAATAATTCCAAGGCCACCGCCCAGTGAGTTGAATAGTTTCTGCATCTGCGGATCGTAAATTTGCTGCGGGCCGATATGAACTCCGCTCAACATCAAAATGTTAACCACCAAACCCACCGCGACCAGGAACAGGCCGAGAATGGCTGTCACTTTAAGTCCAATGACGGGGCCTTTGACCAACTGCAAGGCCGCGTCACGCCCGCCTCCCGCACCAGCTATGGGCGCAGTCAACGGCGGCGGCGGGGCAGAACTCACGCCCAGCGCATCAGCGAACTCAGGAAACGCCGATAGCGGACGCCATTCCGTGTCGTTTTCCTCCTTCGCCAAAGATTGCGCATTGAGCCGGCCGTCGGCGATCCATTTGCGCAGATCGTCCGCCGTGACCGAGCCGTATTCCTTTTGATCGCCGCCGATGATGGTGTAAGTCGCCATAATTTTTGTCCCGTGTTTGCCGACTTTTAGTTCATCGCCCGCGCTGACGCAAGTTGTTTTGCTGGAGTGTGGCGCCCGGATTCGACTGTTGTAGTGTCGGCGCTGCGCGCCGATTTCGAGCCACAGGCTCGACGCTACAGCAAATGGCTCACGTGTTCCGCACAAATAATTTCCCAGGCAATTGCCTGACCACGCGCTTCATTTCCAAACCCAGCAATGCCACGCTCACCGCCGAACTCGGCAAACCACTCTGCCGGATTACTTCGTCAATGGACGACTCCTCGTGGCTCAATGTATCGTAAACCAGTTTTTCATTTTCGGACAATTCCAGCGCGGGCAGCACGCCGGTTTCGCCCGGCGATGCCGGACGATTGCTCGCCGGGAACAAATACTCAAACTCGCTCAAAATGTCCTCCGCGCCCTCGCACAGCTTTGCGCCTTTTTTGATCAGGTCATGACAGCCCTTGCTGCGCGGTGAATCAATCCGCCCCGGCACGGCAAAAACCTGCCGGCCGTATTCCGTGGCGAAATTCGCCGTGATGAGCGCGCCGCTATGCAGGTCCGCCTCCACCACCACCGTGCCGAGCGTCATGCCGGCCACGATGCGGTTGCGGATGGCGAAGGATTGCTTGTCCGCGTTGCGGTTGAAGGGATATTGCGTGATGACCGCGCCGGATTCAGCAATGCGCTCGAACAAATCCGCGTTCTCCGGCGGGAACACGATGTTGATGCCCGTGCCGAGCACGCAAACCGTCCGTCCCTTCGCCGCCAGCGCACCTTGATGAGAAGCCGTGTCAATCCCGCGCGCGCCGCCGCTCACAACCGTCACGCCCACATAGGCCAGTTGATACGCCAGCTTGCGCGCGGTCTCGATGCCGTAGTGCGTGGTCATCCGCGAGCCGACCATCGCCACGGCGTTCTTGTCCTTCGCGGTCAGGGAACCTTTGACGTAAAGCGCCAGCGGCGGGTCGTAGATCTGCCGGAGCGACGCGGGATAATCCTCGTCGCTTTGAACCAAAACGTGGCAGCCGAATTCCTGAATGCGCTTCAATTCGCCGGGGAGGTCAACGGTTTTCTCCCAGCCGGCAATTGCCGCGGCGGTTTCCTCGCCGATGTTGCGGACGCGGCGCAGTTCGCCGGTGGACGCCTGAAGAATCTTGGGCGCGTCGCCGAAATGTTCGAGCAACAGCCGGGCGCGCACCGGGCCGACATGCTCAATGAGATTAAGCGCGATAAGCGCCTCCCGCGAGTCCATGCGGTTTGATAACGATTGGCAGGCGTGGCGGCAAGAATTGTTTCGCGAATTCCTCTGGCCAGTATTTTTGCAGGGTCAAATTTCCACCCATTGCCAGCAATGCATTTCTGGGGCACATTGACAATGGATATGAGCGAAACGGGAAAATTCCTGAAAGGCAAATTGCTGCTGGACGGCGGCGTTTTGAACGGCTCGTTTTTCCATCACACGGTGGTCCTCGTCTGCGAGCACAATGCCGAGGGCGCCTTTGGCCTGGTGCTCAACCGCGCCGCCGACAACAAGGTGGGGGAGGTGCTCGTCGCCGACCTGCCCGACGTGCTCCGGGAATCGCCGCTTTTTCTCGGCGGACCGGTGCAGCCGACCGCGTTGAGCTTTTTGCACGCGGACAGCTTCCTCCCCAATGCCAACGTGTTTCCGAATTTAAGCCTCGGCCATTCGCTGGATGATCTGGTGGAAATCGGCGAATCGTTTTCCGCCGAGAAAAAGGTCAAAATGTTCGCCGGTTACGCCGGCTGGTCGCCTGGCCAACTGGAAACCGAAATGAAACGCAGGGCATGGCTGACGTTCCCGGCGTCGCTGGAACTCGTTTTTGAAACGCCACCCGAACAACTCTGGCCAAAAATACTAAAAAACAAGGGCGGCTGGAAAAACAAGCTGCTCTCCCAGATGCCCGAGGACTTGTCGCAGAATTGATCGTCGGCGTATGCAAAACAAATTTGTGGCCGATGGCCCTTTCCGATTTCTGCGGGGCAAAAACGCCGCACTGTCGGAATCCGTTGAAAAGAAATACGCCGCCGAACCTTCCAGTGCTGATCCGCAGCAAAAGTTTCAAATCCGCAAGCGGATGGCGGAGGAATATCTGCGACGCGAAAAAAACGAGGGCCACAAACCGTCGCCGGGAACTTTATGGTGAAATCAATTTGCCTCGACGCGCAATAGAGCCGCGTCGGTTTTTGCCAGAACTTCCGTCCGTTCCAGACCCGCGGGAATCAAACTGAATTGTCCGGCGGACAAATTCACCGAAGTCGAACCGCTGGTGATTTCAATTTCTCCCCGGGTGGCGGCAACAATTTGCAACTTCTTCGGCTTTAGCCGGTCGCGGGCGTCGGGATTGAGATTCCAGGCTTCGACCTTGAACAGCGGATCGTCCACGAGTGAACGGCGTTGGATTAAAGTGTCGCCGGTGAATTTGCCTTGAACGAGCGCCGGCTCGAAGTCATTGAAATCAATGCTGGCCAGTGATTGCGCGACGTGCAACTCGCGCGGCTTGCCGTCCAACCCGACGCGGTTCCAATCGAACACCCGGTACGTGGTGTCCGAGTTTTGCTGGATTTCAAAAATCACCAGGCCGGCACCGATGGCGTGGACGCGGCCGCTGGGCAGAAACATCGCGTCACCCGTGCGCACGGGAACGCGATGAAAACATTCCGCCACTTCGCCGGTCCGTACTTTTTTCTCAAATTCCGCGCGCGTGACACCACGTTTAAGTCCGACAAACAGTTCCGCGCCGCGTGCGGCATCGGCGATGAACCACATTTCGGTTTTTGGTTCGCCACCGAGCCCGGCGGCTTTGGACGCGGGCGGATGGACTTGGAGTGAAAGTTTTTCCCTCGCATCAAGAATCTTGCAGAGCAGCGGAAAGTGATTTTCGTTTGCCGGCTTTGAGTCGCCGAGCAATTCGACGCGATGATTCTCCATCAACCAGCTCAAATTTTTTCCGGCCAGCGGGCCGTTGGCAATGATGCTGGCGTCATCGGGCCGGTCGCTGATTTCCCACGATTCGCCGATGGGTGCGCCGGGCGGCAATTGTTTCCGGTAGAGCCGTTCCATTTCGCGTCCACCCCAGACGCGCTCTTTGAAAATCGGATGAAAAGTGAGCGGATAAAGCACGGGGATTTTACGCCGCCGGATCAGCGGTGGCTTGGACGGCATCATTCGCGGACGCTTCGGCCATTTCCGCGGGTGACGGAGTTTTTTCGAGAAAACGGCCGTGGGCGCGAAATTTCTCGTAGCGTTTTTTTAGCCGCCTGTCCACCGGCAACACGGCGAGTTCGTCCAGATGCTTCAGCAAATGCGTTTTCAGGTTTTCCGCCGCGGCGTCCGGGTTGGTGTGCGCGCCACCAACTGGTTCAGGGATGATTTCGTCCACCAAGCCAAGTTCGAGCAGGTCCCGGGCGGTGATTTTAAGGGCCTCGGCCGCCTTCGGCGCGGCAGCCCGGTCTTCCCAGAGAATGGCCGCACAGCCTTCGGGACTGATGACCGAGTAATAGGCGTTTTCCAATATCAACACGCGGTCCGCAACGCCGATGCCGAGCGCGCCGCCCGAACCGCCTTCACCAATGACTGTGGCGATAATGGGCACCTCAAACAGCGTCATCTCGCGGAGATTTACGGCGATGGCCTCGGCGATGTGGCGCTCCTCCGCGCCGATGCCGGGATACGCGCCGGCGGTGTCAATGAGTGTGATGATGGGCAGGCCGAACTTGCTGGCCAGCCGCATCAGGCGCAATGCCTTGCGGTAGCCTTCGGGATGGGCGGAGCCGAAATTGCGGAGAATGTTTTCCTTGGTGTCCCGGCCTTTTTGCGTGCCAATGACGACGACGCGATGATCGCCCAGCTTTGCAAAGCCGCCCACCATCGCGCGGTCTTCGGCGAAAAGCCGGTCGCCGTGCAGTTCATGGAAGTCGGTGAAAGTTTTTTTCAGGTAATCCAGCGTGTAGGGGCGCTTGGGATGCCGCGCCAGTTGTACGCGCTGCCACGCGTTGAGGTTTGAGAAAATCTGTCGCCGGGTTTCCTCCAGCTTTTTTTCGATAAGCTGGATTTCTTCCTCGAAGCTGATGTCCATCGAATGCAACTCCGGATGTTTGCGGAGTTCGTCCAGCTTGTTTTGCAGTTCGATGACCGGCTTTTCGAAATCGAGCTGGTGTTTCATACGTCCAGAAGGCTAAACATTTTCATCCTGGCAATCAATGCGAAATCCATAAAAGCGAAAGGCCGGACTTTCGTCCGGCCCCCGCAGTGACGAGGTTTACACGCCTTCACTTAGGCGCTCAGAAGGGTGGCGTGACCAACTTGGGGTCGCTGTCCGAGCCACGCCACGAGCAAAACCTCTATGCCAACCCTAAACGAACAGCGAAATCCTTCATTTGCTACAATTGCATAGACCCAGGAAGAATGCAAATGGTTCAAATTATTTTTCGGATTTTTTTAAGTCAGTGAAAAGTCGCAAAAGATTTTCGTGCGTGTCCTGAATTGAGTCAGCCGTGCCAGGGGCGTGCGGCCTTGGGATCCGAGCGACTCGCGCAACGCCGTTTCCTTGCCAGCGCCTGACACCAGCACCCAAACTTGTCTTGCCGCTGTGATTTCTGCATAGCCGAGTGTGACTCGATTTGGCGGCGGCTTGGGCGAATTGTTCACCACGCGGTAAATTACTTTGTCTAAAATTAAGACATTCGATTCGCCCGGAAAAAGCGAGGCCACATGGCCGTCCTCGCCCAAGCCGAGAAAAATTAAATCCAAGACCGGCTGGCCGGCAGCATTCATCGGCGCGATTTGGGAAATTTCCGTTGAGGCCACTTTCGCTGCGACTTCCGGTGAATCTTCGCCACGAATCCGATGAATCTGTGTGGCGACAACTTTCAGCGGTGTGAACAGCAGTTCCTTCGCCAGATAAAAATTGGATTCCGGATCATCCGGCAGCACGCACCGTTCATCCGCCCAGAAAAAATGCACGCGACCGAAAGAAACCGAGCGCGTCCCGGCCTGTTCCGCAACAGCGGAGAAAAATTTCCGGGCGATGCGTCCGCCGGACAGTGCCACACAATGTATTTTGCCCGCGCGATTCACCGCTTCGATTTCGTCCAGCCACGCGCTGGCGACGGTTTGCGCCAGTTCGCCGGCGGTGGCGAAGGAAATGAGTTCAAAGTTTTTCAAAGTGACTGAACAAGAATAATGAGACACTCAAAAAATATCCAAAAAGTAATCTCCATTTTATTTTGACTCCACCCCACCTTGGCCGTCGCACCGGGAGATCGTCTGGACTGGGCCACAATCTGTTTTCTTTACGAGTCCAAACCATGATGCATTTCATTCTCGACGCTTACCGGTTGATGGGATAGCCGCCATCAGCCTGCACAAGCGCAAACGAGTCACATGAATTCGAACGCCACTAGCAGCGACATTCCCTCCGCGCCGGTGGTTTGAAATAACGCCCCTCGACCATTCGATTGGGGCTTTCTCAAACACGACATTAATCGCTGCGAGTCCCGCCAGCAGGTGGCGTACGATACCGCAGACACCCCCGGTATGGGAGGCGACCTTAATGCCAGCGTCCCTGCACTCTGTACCAACCGTGAGATCCTCTTCCCCAATAGCCGCGAACCCAAACGGCATGGGGATAAGGCGGATAACCCCAGTGACCACCCACCCAAATCCATCCGCCATTCCACACATATTCACCGCCAATCCAAACGTAGCCTGGCCCGGGCGCGACCACCACCATTTCCGCCGGCGGGGGTGGCGGCGGTTGGGCGACCACCACCGTGCTCGCCGACGGCGCGGACGCGGCACTGTAAGCTCCCGGTGTGTTAATCATGAAATCTATAACCTGATTGCTCACGCCGGCGTTGCGCAAATCTATGATGTCTGCCGCGCTGAGGTGATAGACCGTGCGCGAATTGCGAATCTGGCTGATGATGATATTATCACTGACCCCCGCCCGTGCCAGCGCCTGGACGTCCGCCAAGCCCAGCGGCTGTCCCTGGTCCACCCGCACATAAGTTTGGGGGGCTTGCTGGCGCAGCCGTTCCTGCTGTTGCTGGTCCATCGAATGCCCGATCAACCCGCCCGCCACCGCCCCGACGGCGGCGCCAATCAAGGCATCTTGACCCCCGTGCTGGTTGCCGCCAATCGCCGCGCCGGAGACCGCGCCCACCGCCCCGCCGGTCAAAGCGCCGGTGCCGGTGTAATTGGGGTCGCCATTGGGATATTCGCAACCGGCAAGCACAATGGCCGAAGCCGCCAAAGCCAAAGAAAAGACAGGTAGTTTCATAAACGAAAATTCATTTTTCAGACAATAAATCACATTCCCACATTCAAAATCAATCGGCCCCATCTGGTAGCCAACACTGTTTCACCGGACGCTTCTGTTTCCAAAGACGATGGACGCGGCAAAAAGGTTTCAGCATCCGGCTAAATAAAAACGCCGGATGGGGAGTCCCAACCGGCGCTGAAACAAACTTAAACTGCCATCAGAAGCCGACGGACGGGCGGGCCCCCTGCTTGGTGATTTCCTTTTCGCCTTCCCAGACAGCCAAGCCAGTCTTGGCGTCGGTCAATGAGAGTTGGAAACTAAAGGTGGACTGGCTGGTGTTGCCGTCCCGCGCGATGGTTTGAATGATTTTACCCGAAAGGGTGAAGTCCGGCGTGCGGGTGACTTTCTGGTCTGACTTGAACTCGTTCTCCTGCTGGAGTCCCTTGGCCATCGGATCCTCCGCCGCGCCGCCCAAGCCCAAGGTGGTCGTGGTCTGGGCCTTGCCGCTGTTCAACAAGGCGACGCGGATTTTTTTGGTAAGCAGGTCGGTGTCAATCTGCTGGCCCGTGTTGTTGACGATGCGGCTGATGGCCAGTACGGCGGGCGGATTGGGCACCTTGTCGAGCGCGCCGGAGGCCAGCAGGTCGCTGGTCGCATTATTGGCAGCCTGGATGAAATCCTGAATGTTGATGGAATTGACGGTGACAAGGCTTTCGCGTCCGCCAGTTTGAATGTAATGCGCCTTGGTGGCGCAACCACCGACGACAAACGGGATGGCTGCGGCCAGAAGGGACAAGATGACATTTTTTTTCATGGAATGTTTCGGTTGAGGGTGATCAGTTTTCAATGAACTTGACTCGAAAATCTTTGCACGCCGGTGTGGGGGCCACGCCGGAGATGAATTTGCTCTCCCCGCCTTCAATCTGGTCGGGAATGGCCGGCGAGGCGACATTGTTGATCTGCATGCCGCTGGCGTCAAACCATTCGAACTGGTAACTGAAACGCTGGAGCGAGCCCTTGTGGTTGAGCAGTTCGATCTGGATCTTGAGCAGTCCGCCGGGGGTCATGGCCTGATTGATCCCGACGATGTCCACCTTCTTCCTGAGGCTGGAGTCCGTAATGACGCGCTGGTCGGCAACCATCTGGCGCTGGCCTTCCTTCTGGGCGTTTTCAACGGTGTTCACCGAGGTGCGGCAACCGGTCACGGCGAACAGGACCATGCCCGCCAGCGGAAGAAAAATTCGTGCTTTCATTTCAGTTTTATTTGTGTCACCAGCAGCGGGCTGGTGGCGTTGATGGACTTGACGTACACAATGTTAATCGTGCCGTCCTCAATTGTCACCGGGATTCTTTGACCGCCGCCGGGCGTTTCCAGTTCAATTTTGCGGTCGGGCGGCGTGGGAAAGTGACAGGCTTGGAACTCCTTGGGCAGGGTCGTCCAAGTGCGTTCGTCGGCAATGTTGACGGCAGCCTGGTAAATGGCGGTGCCGATTTGCATGACCAGTCCCGCCCATTCATTTTGTTGCCCGGCAGCCTGATTCGCGACGTAGGCCGCCACGCCTTTGACCACGGTGGCTGCGATGGTTTTAGTGATGACGATGGGCATTTCATTTTTGAAATCCAGACCGATGACGCTGTCCATGTCGGAAACAAGCAGGGTGGTCATGGTCTTGCCATCGGCCGTCACCGTCAGGCTGGAAATATAATCCCCCTGCGGCTTGAGCGTGGGAAAGGCCGCGCCGATGTAGGAAACCTTCGTGACAATGATCGGAATGTCTATGCGAATTTGACCGCGCTGGGGCGCGCAGCCGGTCTCAAAAATGACAAACGTGGTCGCGGCCAGCGGTTGGCCGTTTAACAAGCCGTCCACCATGGCCAGATCCTGTTTGACGTAGCTGTTGTTCGGCGCGAAATCTGTGACCCGCTCGAAAGATTTATGGGCGCGCTCCAAATCCGAGCCATCGGCGGCATCAGTCATGAAAAACAAACCGTCGAGATAAACAGTGAACGGATTGACGTAAGCCGCGTAGGGTTTGAGATCGTTGAGATTGGTGGCGGTGTCCTGAATTTGCGCTTGAAGCTTCGGGTCATTCTGCGCCTTTTGAATCGCCGCGCTATCCTTGTTCTTGGCGGCTTCAGCCTGAACTTTTTCGATGCGTTTCTGGTTGTCCTGAACGGCGTCCTGCTGGCGCTGGTAGGCGCGGATCAGTTCCACGCGGGCCTTGTCGGGTTCGCCAAGCGCGAGATAATTCAACGCCTCGTAAGTGTTCAGCATGATGCCGTCGTAGGCGCGGCCTTCATAATCCAGATTGGCCTGGTTGGACAACAGGGCGCCGGTTTCCTGGCCGAGCCGCACCTTGGCCTTTTGCGCGTAGTCATCCATTTTTTCCTGCGCCTGATCAAACGCCTTGTTGCTGGCATCGTATTGGCCGTTGGCGCGCAGCACCGCGCCTTGCTCCAACCGCCAGATGATGGCGTCCTTGTTTTTGGCATTTTGGTCGGCCGTCTTGGAGGCTTCAGCCACCGCATTCGTCAGATTGCCTTGATGCCAATATTGTATGACGTGGTTTTGTTGTTCGTAAGTCCGGCAACCCGTCGCCAGCAGGCCGATGACCACGGCGAACAGGAGCGGTTGAACGCTCCGTTTGCGCACAATGTGCAGGAATGGTTTCAATTTGATTCCTTCTGCTGAAATTTATTCCGATTTTGAGCTCACTGCGGTTTGCGCAGGATCGCGCCCTTGTCAATGCCGGTGTCTTCCAAAATTTGCGCCGTCGAAGTCTTCGGGTTGACCTGGGTGATCTTCACCTTGCCCACCTTGGCCTCTTCCCGGCCCAGCGATTCCTTCGTGTCCGGGTCAATCAATTCCTCGCCCAAGGCAAACACGTTGAACGTGTCGCCCACGGCCACGCCGCCGCCTTCGCCGCGATTGATCGTGACTTCGTTGTCGCGCTTGATGAGAACCTTGGCCGGGAAAATCACGTCGGCCACGCGGTTGGCGATTTTCTCGGCCAGATCCCGCGCCATCGCCGTCATCATGTCATCGCTCAAATTGCCATCCGCGACCGAGTAGCCGGTCCCGGCCGAGATGTTCTTGAAGGCGTCGTTGCCGGTCTGGAGGTTCACCGACTCGAGCAGTTTGCCGGTGCTCGAATCGTAGATTTTGCCCACCACCGACATGCGAAAAACGCGCTTGGTGGCGCTGCGGCCGGTACCCTCGAAGGTGGCCGTCTCGACGTAATCCTGAAAATCATCCACCGTCGCCACCAGCAGATATTTCGCGCCGGCCAGCTTGCCGGCCTGCGCGGCGGTCTTGGCATCCACGTTGCCGGACGCGCCGAGGTCCTGTTCCTTGGTGATGTCGCTCAAATCGCTGCGTCCGACGACGTCAAACTTGCGCGTGGCGTTGAAGGAGGCGGTGAGCTGGCCGTCCAGCGATTCGATGATGCGGCCCATCTCGGTTTTTTTGTCCGGTTTGACCGAAGTCGCCAGTGACGGCGTGGGTTTGACGGACGAGATGGCCAGCGTGGCCTTGCCTTCCTGGGCGGAGGCCAGCACGGGCAGCAGCAGCACGCTCAACAGACCGAAACCGATGTTGCGAATGAATTTTTTCATAGTTGTTCCTTGAATTGATTAATAAAGGCTTTTGTAGATTTTGACGTTTTCCTTCGTGTCCACCCGGTAATGGCTTTCGCTCCAAAACTTGGCAATGCCTTCGATCTTTTTAGCTTCGGCATCGGTCAACTTGCGGTCGTCCTGTAACAATTGCAGGAAGGCCATGTTTTGCTCCCATCGCGCATACCCTTCGTCGCTCATTTGCAAAGCCACGCGCAGTTTCTGGCCGGGATAGACGTTGACCGTCCGGGTCCAATCCTTGAATCCTTCGCGGGAGAGCCGCAGCTTGTGCAGACCGGGAAATGCCTGGAATGTGCTAGGCGCCGAGCCAATCGCCACGCCATCCAGTTCCACCGTCACATCCAGCGGCTGCACCTCGATAGGGGCGTTGGTCTTCACGACACGCTTGTCCGCCGTCACCTGCACGTTTGGCACCGTGATCGGCTGATCCGTGATGTCGGTCATGGAACAGACGATTGAGAAATTGACCATTTTGTCCTTGGCAACTTCGGCGGGCAATGAACCGGCATTCTGCACCAAGCTGTCGGCCAGTTGACCAGCGGCGTCATCCAGCAATTCATTGATCACGTCACTGCTCTCGACCTGTAGATTGCCGCTTTGCCGGATGGTTTTGGAAGCGGTGATTGTGTCTCCCTTGATGGCGCCGCCCGCGCCCGCCTCGATGATCTTATAGCTCACGCGCAGGTTGTGAATGACGTTGATGGTATTAATGGCGTCGGCGGAATAGGTTTTTCTCTCCGTGCCGTAAGTCGTGATGGACGGAATCAATATGAAATCCGCGCCCAGATTTTGCGCCAGCCGGAGCGCGGAAGTGTTGTCGCTCAACGCCTGATCCAGCCTGGTCGTCTCCGGGGTGACGGCGAGTTGCACCGAGTCCGACCGCGCCAATTCCGCAGATGCCGAACCGTGGCCGGACGCATTTCCAGCTTTGGTTTGCGTGGTGGCAATCTGCGCCGCGTTTGCTTGCGCTGAATCTGTGGAGGCAGAGCTTTGCTGGGACGCCCCGGCGGCATTGGCGTTTATGGTTGTTTGGGAAGCGGCGGCGATTCCCACCGAGGGATACGTTTTCAGGGCGTTGACAACCACGTCGCGGCTGATGACGGAATATCCCTTGCCCGCAATGCGGCTACTCAACAAATCCTCGAGCACGAGGACTTTGTCATTAAGCTGCGCGCCAGCGCGGTTTTCGACGATGATGGCGACCTTGCGAAGCGGAGGAGCGGCGGCGGATCCGGCCGGGTCTGCGGCAAATAATTGTCCGGCAGCCAGCAAACCAGCGGCCAGTAAAAAATGAGTGAACGTTCGCATAAAATTATCAAGGGATGGTTATCAAATCATTGAGGCGCGCCATTGGTGGTAGTCATCGGTGTCGCCGGAGGGGGGACCATGGGTGCGGGTGGAATCGGGGCCGGAGCCGCAGAAGGCGCCGTCATCGCCGGCAGGGGAGCGGGATTTCCCGTCGGTGCCGGCATCTTCACCGGGCGCCCATATTGATCCACCAAAATGTCGTAAGGCACCTGGATCGTCCGGCCATCGGATGTCGTTTCCGTGCGCCAGTAACGCACCATGTGATAATTCGGGTTAAAAGGCGCCGCCAGGCCTTGCGCCGTTCCCTCCACCACGCCGACGCCCGCGCCGACAACGTTCCCGGCCACCACGCCAACGCCCTGGCCGACGGTTTTTCCAACCACGGGACCAGGCTGATACGGGCTGGTGTGGCCGCCCTCGGTGTTGGCGCAGCCGGTGAGCAGCAATCCACATGACAACGAAGCCAGACCGGTGAGGAGGAGAAGATAAAATTTCATAACTTATTTTGGTTTTGAAACAGCTGTGCCTTGGCGAGCAAACGTAATGCTGCAAAGTTGAGCGTCAAGAACGATTTTTGGGGTGGTGAGCGCCAAAGTAAAGTGTTAACCAATAGCCGTTCATGATCGCCAAAAGAGTCATACCCTGCCTCGACGTGCATGACGGCAAAGTCACGCGCGGCATCCAATTCGGCAAGGCCGAGGCGGGCGAACTGCGCAATGTCGGTGACCCCGTCGAACTCGCGCTCCGCTACAACGAACAGGGCGCGGATGAAATGGTTTTCTTCGACATCACCGCCACCGCGCATGGCCGGGCGACGATGGTGGAAGTCATCCAGCGCGCCGCCGATCAATGCTTCATGCCGCTCACCGTCGGCGGCGGCATCAAGTCCGTGGACGACATGTTCACGATGCTGCGCGCCGGGGCGGACAAAATCAGCATCAACTCCTCGGCGCTGGCGAATCCCGATTTAATTCGCGCCGGAGCGGAAAAATTCGGCAGCCAGTGCATTGTGGTTTCCATTGACGCCAAGAAAATTGCGCCGGACAAATGGGGCGTGTTCTCGCACGGCGGACGCAAGCCTACCGGCCTCGACGCCGTGGATTGGGCCAAACGCGCCGTGTCGCTGGGCGCGGGCGAGATTGTGCTCAACAGCATTGACGCCGACGGCATGAAAACCGGGTTTGATCTGGTCATCACGCGGCGCATCAGCGAATCGGTGGGTGTGCCGGTGGTGGCGAGCGGCGGCGCGGGCAGTTTGGAGCATATGGCCGAGGTGTTGCTCGAAGGCCGGGCGGATGCCGTCCTCGCCGCGAGCATTTTCCATTTCGGCACCTACACCGTCGGCGATGTGAAACAGTTTTTGGCGAAGAAAAATATTCCGGTGCGGCTCTGAAAATGGATTCCGAAAAAATAAAATCCGCGCTCGCCGACATGACGGCGGAGCAAGACCCGACCGTCAAAAGTTTGAAGATGGCCTCGCTGTGCAGCGCGCTTTGGGCGGAACGCGGCGTGGAACTTGTCGTGGTCGGCGGTTCAGCCATTGAGATTCTGACGGAAGGCGCGTATGCCTCTGGTGACCTCGATTTGTGCCACGCCAACAAGGCAACTTTGCCCGTGCGCGAGCGGCAGGAAATTATGGGCTTGCTCGGCGCAAAAGGCGGGCCGCGCAACTGGGAGGTCGCCGGGATGTTCGTGGATGTGCTCGGTCCGGTGGAAAGTTTTGCCCACACGCCGTTCCGCCGCGTGCAAGCGCCATTCGGCGACGTGCTGGTGATGAAGCCCGAGGATTTACTTGTCGAGCGCGTGCTCGTTTCGGTTTATCCCGGAGAAAATCAGACGGCGCGCGATTGCGTGAAGAAATTCATCGCCGTCATTCTGGGCGGGGACATGGCTGTGAATTGGGATGAAGTCCGGCGGCTTGCGAATCTGCCGGAATATCGTAATCTTCCAGAGTGTGAGAAACTGGTGAAAGAAATCGCCGATGAACTCAAAGTCAAAAGTCCCCTGCATCCCGATTGAAGGCTCAATCAGCTACGAAGACTGGCTGAAAGGCCGGCGTCATCGTCGTGAATTGGGCGAACTGGTCGCGCCTGGTGTCATCCGGCGCAAGAGCAGTTCCAGCGACCGACGGTTGAAGAAACTGTTTAACGGCGAACGCGGCCTGCCGTTCACGCCCACCGAGAAACTTTGAGGAAATGAACCCCGACGCTGTCCTCGCCGCGAGCATTTTTCATTTCGGCACCTACGCCGTCGGCGATGTGAAACAATTTTTGGCGAAGAAAAATATTCCGGTGCGGTTGTAATGGCGCGGAAACGAGAGAAGCCTGTTGCAGCCTATCCTGATATTGGCGGCGTCATATTAATCCTCTAATGTCAATCCGTTGAATGCCATCGCGGTCTTCAGGATCGTCCAACCTAGCGGCACGGGAAGCAAAACAAATATAACTCCCAGCCAGCCAATCAGCCGCCGCCCTTTTATGATGGCGACAATCGCGCACGGCAGCCCAAGTAAAAACGACCAAAGACCGGCCATAAATACAAATGCCATCCAAATCATCACTCCGTGTCCAAGTTCCTGATGATGGAAACTGTAAAACGGAAAACTGATCAGTGCAACGTAAGCGGTGCAAAGAATACCGACAACCAAGCCAGCCCAGGAAAAAAAGCCAACCCACGGAAATTTTAGCGACACTCTCGGCTCATCTAGCGAACAGCCACAACCGACGCAGAGGCTTGAAGTCTCGTTGTTCTCTTTTCCGCAGTAATCACAAGAACGCATGATGTGTATAGCCACCTAACAGTTAATGGACGTCCGGTTTTGCAGCCGATCTTGTTTCAGGTGCCAAACTATTTGGGTCATAGTGTGGTGTCCAGCATTGTTTTGACTTTGAATTGGGTGCCGGTTGTGCCCTGGCAAAGACGGCTTGCTCGTTACGAGCTCGATGAAAACATCAGTCTACCCCAGCGCCGGCGGCGCGGCAGAAAATAGCCCGCAGTTTCAACTGCGGGTTTCGCCCGCCGAATAAAATTTAGTCCCGGAGGGACGACCGAATCTTTCGCCGTTTTCCTGCCGGGACTGGTTCTTTTGGCGGACGCTTTACCCAGCCTTGAAAGGCCGGGCTATTTTCATGGATTTCGGCGCTTTTGGCGTTGGAAGGCCCGCACAGATCGAAAAACGGCCGCACAAGCCGGAAAATCGGCGCACGGACGGAAAGTTGGCCCGCACGGATCGAATTTTCACCGCACGGATGGAAAAACGGGCGCACGGAACCGGAGATGGCCCGCACAGGTCGGGTTTTCGTCCCACAGATCGGGAAACGCCCGCACGGAACCTGAAATAGCCCGCACGAATCGAATTTTCGCCGCACGGACGGGAAAATGCGCGCACGGAACGATTTTTTGTCCCCGCAGACTGGCGGAAGGCCAACGCAGGCGGATTTCAGGCGGTTGTGGTTTGACAGGGCGGGGACTGGAATTCATTTTTGCGCCATGAATTTGACTGAATCCCGCTGGCTGCCCATCGTGCTGCTGACCGTCTCGAACGTTTTCATGACGGTGGCGTGGTACGGCCACTTGAAATTCAAAAGCAAACCGCTGCTGCTGGTCATCCTGGTGAGCTGGGGCATCGCGTTTTTTGAATACGTCCTGCAAGTGCCGGCCAATCGCTGGGGCAACTCGGTTTATTCCGCCACGCAGTTGAAAATCATCCAGGAAGTCATCACGCTCACCGTCTTTTGCGTCTTCGCGATTTTATATCTTGGCGAAAAAATCCGGTGGAACCATTTCGCGGCATTTGTGTGCATCCTGGCGGCGGTGGTGTTCGCCTTTTTGCCGGAGAGATGATGGCCGAGACGGCGCAACACGCCGGCCAAACCCTGTGTCTTTGTGTTTTTGGTGAAATCCCGCTTGGCAGCCGCGGTTCGTTCTGTTTAATTGGCCGCGCCTGATGAGAAGATTGCCCGCCATTGCGCCGCTTGTGTTTTTTGCGGTGGTTTTTCCATTCCTTGCCCTGGCGCAGGAACCACCTTCCTGGGTGATCCGGGGGCTGAGTGAAGTCATTCCCGGCGCACCGGAGGGCAAGATGGATTACGATTTCAAAAGTGAAATCGGTTACGGCACGAACATTTTCATTCAATACGGCACGAATCTGGTGCAAAGCGGAGGCGTGACGCTCATGGCTCAGAACGTCAGATTAAACCGGCAGACCGGCGAGGTGGTGGCTGACGGGCACGTGCGCATCGAGGATGGCGATCAGGTCTGGGTCGGCGAACACATCCGTTACAATTTCTTGACGCACCAGATGCAGAGCGAACAATTTCGCACGGGCAAACCGCCGGCGTATGCGCAGGGCGAACAATTGGAGGGCGACACGACCAATCAAACCTACCACGCGCGCCACGCTTTGGTCACGACCGATGACGTGAGCAACCCGGCGATATACGTCCGTTCCAGTCACATCAAAATTGTTCCCGGGCAATACGTCGAAATGTGGAACGCCGTGGTTTACATGGACGGCGTGCCGGCGCTTTATTTTCCATATTACCGGCGCGAACTGGGGCCGCACGCGAACAACTTGAATTTTCTCCCCGGTTACCGCACGGCCTATGGACCGTTCCTGCTCAACACCTACACCTGGTATGCCAACGATGCGGTGGACGGAAAGTTTCATCTGGACTATCGCGAGAAACGTGGCGTGGGCGTGGGACCCGATTTGAATCTGCACCTGGGCCAATGGGGCGAGGCATCGTTCAAGTATTATTACCTGCATGACCAGGATCCCAACAACAGCACGAACGGCACGCCATGGACCAATGGGATTCCCAACGACCGGCAACGCTTTTACTTCGACTACCATGCGACCCCGGCCACCAATTTGAACGTGAAGGCGCTCGTGAATTACCAGAGCGACCCGCTCGTGGCGCATGATTTTTTCGAGGGCGACTATCGCAACAATCCGCAGCCCAACACATTCACCGAAGTCAACAAGTATTGGAACAATTGGAGCCTCGACGCCGAGACCACGCCGCAAGTCAATGATTTCTTCAACCAGGTCGAACGGCTGCCCGACGTGAAGCTCACCGGCCTGCGCCAGCAGGTTTTGAACACGCCGTTTTATTACGAGAGCGAAAGTTCGGCGGGCTATTACCGGATGTATTTTGCGGACACCAACGGACCAACCGGACTGAACTATTCCGCCGCGCGCGCCGACACCTTTCATCAAGTGCTCCTGCCCCAGACGTTTTTTGGCTGGCTGAATGTCACGCCGCGCGTTGGCGGACGCTTCACTTATTACGGCGCGGAGATCGGGCCGGGCGGCACCAACTCGGCAACCTGGCGCAACGTGTTCGACACCGGCGTCGAAACTTCGTTCAAGACCTCGCAACTTTGGACGGGGGCGACCAATTCCCTTCTGGCCGTTGACGGTTTGCGCCACATCTTCGAGCCGTCAGTGACCTACGCCTACATCCCCTCGCCCAGCACGCCGCCGTCGCAACTGCCGCAGTTCGATTCCGCATTGCCCAGCCTGCTGCTGTTGCCGGTTCAGCTTCCCGATTACAACAACATTGACTCCATTGACAGCGAGAACGTGATTCGTTTCGGCCTGCGCAACACGCTCCAGACCATGCGCGACGGACAGCTCGACAAGCTGCTGGATTTGAACGTGGTGATGGACTGGCGGCTCACCCCGGGCCAGAATCAGAACAATCTCGACGAACCGTTCAGCCCGCAGGAGAATTTCAGCGATTTGTACTCCGACCTCGCATTCAAGCCGCGCTCGTGGATCGTGTTGGATTCGCAATCGCGCTACGCCGCCGACGGCGGCCATTTGAATCTGGAGTTTGACCAACTCACCTTCGCGCCGAATGAACGCTGGAGCTGGGGATTCGGCTACTGGTATTTGCGCAGCGGGTTTGATGGCTTCACGCAAAACGACAATTACATCACCAGCACATTTTTTTACCGGCTGAATGACAACTGGTGCTTCCGCACGCGACACGGTTTCAACGCCGCCGATGGCCGGTTACAGGAACAAAATTATACGATCTATCGCGACCTGCGGAGCTGGACCGGCGCGCTGACTTTCCGCGTGATTGACAACAGCACCGGCCCGACGGACTTCACGGTGGCCTTCACCTTCTCGCTCAAGGCCGCGCCGAAAACCCACGTCGGTGACGACACCGCCCAACCGTATCACCTCGTCGGAGAGTAAAAGCCTGCGGTTGCCGACTATTAAAAACCTCCGGGCGCGGGGCGGGGTTTTGCCGGGCGGGTTTTGAATGATTGCAGCAACATTTTCATGACGCTGGCAACTCGCAAAGGTAACTTTTGGGGATAACATTTACGCCTCAACTATTGGCCGCGGATGACTATGTTTTTAATAATATTGCTCCCCGCGAGCGAAATTGGGATTGTTGTGACAGAGGATTCGACTTGTTTCCTCTCCAGTCGTTAACTGACACGTGAAAGTTTATCCAGCCAGTCTCAAATCCACGTTCCTGACGCGACCGCCGAAGCTGGGGGCGGAAACCGCAGTGGCATTGGCTGGCACGGCATTCTCAGCGCTCCTGCTGGTTTTGACGGCGATGTACGCGGGACCACTGTGGCGCGATGAGACCAACACCATCAATGTTGCGCAGATGCCCACGCTGAAGGAGTCATGGAACATCGAGTCGTTTCCACCGCTTTGGCTGTTGCTTTTGCGAGGGTGTGGCTTTCTAGGCATGGCGGACAGTGACGCGGGCATCCGCGTTTTGGGACTGTATGTAGGTCTGTTCTTCCTTGCTTCACTGTGGCTATGCTCACGCTGGATGGGGGGGCGCACACCGATCCTGAGCATCGCGCTGCTGGGCAGTCTGCCAGCATTTATCTTCATCATGGGGGCGAACCGGGCTTATGGTCTGGCGAACTGTCTGCTGGTGCTCAGTTTTGGAATGATCTGGCGAATGGTGGAGTTTCCATCAAGGTCGCGGATTCTTTTGGCTGGTCTCGCCTGCATTCTTTTTGTCCATTGCGTTTATTATGACGTGGTGTTCCTGTGCGCGATGCTGGCCGGCGCAGCCCTGGTGGCAATTCGACGACGGCAGTGGAAGACGCTGGGTGCCCTGGCGGGGATCGGCGCCGTGTCCGGCGCATCCATGGTGATATATTTACCCACCCTCCGCCGGGGTTCGGCTTACATGATGAACCAGGTTCCATTCTTTAATTTCTCAATTTTGTGGTATAAACTCAGTAGTGCTCTGACTGCCCGGAGTAGCGCTCATCCCCCCAGATTCGACGGCCCGGAGATCCGGTTCTGGGTTATGCTTCTGTTGGTCGGGTCAGTTGTAGCGTTTATGATGCAGCGGACATATAGGTGCCAGGCGCGGAACCCGGAGGCGGCAGCATCAAGCACCGCCCGGATCCGCGCCGATCTGGCGCTATTCTGTGTTGTGAGCATGATTTTCGGGATCGCGGGGTATCTGGCTTTTCTGATGAAATTACAATATCTGACGCAGACATGGTATTACGTTGAAATGCTCTGTCTCTGTGTCATTTCGCTCGACGGAATATTGGGCGCGAACTGGCCTGCGTTGCGTCCTTGGGGACTGCTCCGGATCGGATTGCTGGTGGGGATGATGACATGGAGTGCAGGGGCGGCTTGGGAGGAAGCGCATACCCGGCGGAGCAACATTGATCTGATTGCCGCCGTTCTCGACAAGAATGCCTCCGGGGGGGATCTGATCGTGGTGCAAGACGCGTGGAATGGGATCACGTTCGACCGGTACTATCACGGTCGAACCCATTGGGTGACCGTGCCTCCGATTGACTCGCACAAGGTGCATCGCAATGACCTGATATTGGATAAGCTGAAACAGCCGGACCCGATGGCTCCGGTGCTGCGTGAGATTACCAGTACCTTGCGCAACAGTAACAGTGTCTGGATAGTGGGGAAAATGGCCGTCGTGCCACCGAAACCATTGTCACCGCCGGCTCCGCAGACCCATGAATGGCTGCCGTACTTAAATTACTGGAATGCGCAAGTTATGGTGCTTCTGCAGGACCAGGCCTTGCGGGAAGGGGTTTTTGAAATACCAGTGAATGGGCCCGTGAACTTCTTGGAGAACCTTTCCGTACGGCGGTTCTCAGGCTGCAAGCCCGATGCGAACTGACTCAATCTGCCGCCTGCAGGAACTTCGTCGAAACAACGATTGAAATACTTTCAATCTTTTCATTTCTGGAATTGATGGACGGTCGCTATCATCCGATCCTGATCAGTTTGACTGAGACTGTTGTAAAAGGCAACCGGATCACCGTCTGGACTCCGCGCACCTGCGCATGGCGGATGCCGTCGGCACCCGGTTCGACCAGGACGACTGGCAGGGCCGCCGCCGATTGGAGCCGCAGCCACGAAGCCGTTGCTCCCGCCAATGTCGAAGAACGGGCCGCTGGCGGGAAACTGCCGGAGCACAGCGAGGAGACAGGCGTTGCGATGAGCGAACCGGAAGAAGGAATGTTATTTCCCGCGACAATAGTCTGAAAATGGGTATAATTTATGCGGGATCAGGTTACAATAATGCCGACTCGCGACTTAAACAGGTGGCGCACCCCCTCGGTGCTGGTCTTGATTTTCGTTCTCTTGATCGCCGGCATCGTCACGGCCGGCTACCTTTACTATCGGCACTACGAGCGGAACTTCCGCGACGAAGCCGGGAAGGAGCTTTCCGCCGTCGCGAAGTTGAAGGTGGACGAGCTGGTGCAGTATCGCAAGGAGCGGCTGTGGGACGCCGATGTCTTTTTCAGGAACGATGCTTTTTCCGGGCTGGTGCGGCGTTTTTTCGAACACCCGGAGGATGCTGAAGCGCAGGATCAGATTCAGGAGTGGGCCGCCAAATACCTGGCGACGGATCAGTATGACCTGGTTTGCCTGTTCGATGCGCAAGGGGTCATTCGTCTGGCCGTTCCCGCTGAATCGCCGATATCTTCCTTTGTTTCACAGAGCGTTCCAGAAGTCTTGCGCTCCGGTCAAGTAACCTTCCTGGATTTCCACCGGAACGAGCAGGACCAGCAAATCTATCTGACGCTGCTGGTGCCCATTTTTAATGGGACGGACCACCGCCAGACCCTGGGCGTTCTCGCCCTGCGGATTGATCCCGAAACCTATCTCTATCCGTTCATCAAACGCTGGCCGACACCCAGCCTGCCGGCCGAGACGCTGCTCGTCCGGCGTGATGGCAACGATGCACTGTTCCTCAACGACTTGAAATTCGGGACCAACGCCGCGCTTAACCTGCGAATTTCCATTGCCAATACCAACGTGGCTGCCGTGAAAGCTGTGCTGGGGCAAAAGGGAGTTGTGGAAGGCAGGGATTATTACGGTGCACCGACGCTGGCGGCCCTGTATGCCATTCCAGATTCGCCGTGGTTTCTAGTGACGCGCATGGACATCGCCAAAGTGTATGCGCCGTTGCGCGAGCGGTTGCAGATGACCATCCTGCTGGTGAGCCTGTTGCTGATCAGCGCAGGCGCGGGCATCAGCGCGATCTGGCGGCAGCAGCATCTCCAGTTCTACAAGGAGCGGTCGCAGGTGGCCGAGACGCTGCGCGCTTCGGAGGTCCGCTATCGCCGGCTTTTTGAAGCCGCGCGCGAAGGCATTTTGATCCTCGATGCCGAGACCGGGGCGGTGGTGGATGTGAATTCGTTCTTGATCGAGTTGTTGGGCCTCTCACACGAAGAGTTCCTGGGAAAGAAGGTTTGGGAATTGAAATTCTTCAAGGACATCATTGCCAACCAGGCCGGCTTCGCGGAGTTGCAGCAGCAGGGATACGTCCACCACGAAAACAGACAGCTGGAAACCGCCGATGGTTGGAAGATCGAGGTGGAGTTCGCCAGCAACGTCTATCGGGTGAAAGACCAGAGGGTGATCCAGTGCAACCTCCGCGACATCACCGAGCGCAAGCAGGCGGAATCGGCGTTGCAGAAGAACCAGCGCCAGTTAACCGAAGTTAATGAAATGCTGCAGCTGGTGATGGACACCATCCCAGCGCGCATTTTCTGGAAGAACAAGGACCTGGTCTATCTGGGATGCAACCATCTGTTTGCGGAAGATGCCGGACGAGAATCCCCCGAGGATATTGTCGGAGAGACCGATTATAGCCTGGCTTGGCGGGAGCAGGCGGAACGATATCGCAAAGATGACCTGGAAGTCTTGAGTTCGGGCAGTTCCAAGCTGAACTACGAGGAACCCCAAACCACGCCCGATGGCAGACAAATCTGGCTGCGGACCAGCAAGGTCCCCCTCCGTGACATCAACAATCGCCTCGTCGGGATTTTGGGCACCTATGAAGACATCACCGAGCGCAAGCGGGCGGAGGAATCGCTGCGCCTGAGCGAGGAACGCCTGCTCAAAGTGATTACGCAATCCCGCTGCATCCTGTGTTTTGGCCATGTGGAAGGTCCGTCCGGCTGGCGGGAGCGGGCGTTGGATCCGGAATCGCCGTTTCACTGGGATTTCCCGGTGCTCAATGAAGAGGCCGCGCAAAAGATATTGCCGCTGGAACAGGCGGCCGGCGAACGCTACCAGGATGCCTGGTACCGCAGCCGCAATCGGGACGACAACGCCCAGATGAATCGGACGGGGGGGGGCGCCCTGCTGAAGGATCTGCCTTTTTACCGCAACGATTTCCGCTGCACGGACAAAACCGGGGTGGAGCATTGGATGCAGGAGATTGTGACCGTCCGGAAACTGGCGGAAAATCGTTGGGAACTTTTTGGCATCACCACGGACATCACCGAACGCAAGCAGGTGGAAGATGCGCTGGCGGCGGAACAGCGGATGTCGAACAGCTTGATTACGACCTCGCCGGACCTGATTTACTTCAAGGACCGGGAAAGCCGCTTCCTCCGAGTCAACGCGGCGCTGGTCCGGAAACTGGGAATATCCGATGCCGGCGCAATTCTGGGGAAGACCGATTTTGATTTGTTTGGGGAACAACACGCGCGCCAGGCCTACGAAGACGAACATCGAATCATGACCACGGGCGAGCCGATGATTGACCGGGAGGAGCGGGAAGACTGGAAGGACGGGCATGTCACCTGGGTGTCCAGCACGAAGATGTCCTTGCGCGACGGCGCTGGGAAGATTATCGGCATCATGGGCATTTCGCGCGACATCACCGCGCACAAGCAGATGCAACTGGCGCTCGCCGAGCGCACGGAGGAAGTCGTCCAAAGGAACCAGGAATTGGCCGGCGCCAACACGAACTTGCACGAGCAAATTGCCGTGCGCGAACGCATCGAAAAAGTCCTGGAGGGGGAGCGCAACCTGCTGCGCACGCTCATTAACAACCTGCCGGTCGCCATCTACATCAAGGACACCGACGGTCGAAAGACGATGGTCAATCCCGTTGACCTGAAAAACATCGGCTGCAAGACCGAGGCCGAGGCCATCGGCAAGAACGATTTCGATTTCTTTCCGAGGGACGTTGCCGAAAAATTCTGGGCCGACGATCAAAAGGTGATTCACGGAGAGCCGGTCATCAACCGCGAGGAATATTATCTGGACGATCAAGGCCGGAAACGCTGGCTGTTGACGAGCAAATTGCCGTTGCGTGATCAAGACGGAATGGTTATGGGTCTAATCGGCATCGGTCTTGACATCACAGAACGCAAGCGAATGGAGGAAGTCTTGGAACGAGAGCGGGCGTTGACGCGGACGGTGATCGACCAGATTACCGATCCGATCTATGTGAAGGACTTGGAAAGCCGCTTTACGCTCGCGAACGAAGCCGTCGCGCAGATCATAGGGATGTCCTCTCCCGCCGATTTGTTGGGCAAAACCGATGCACAGTTTTACCCGCCGGCCCTGGCGGCAACCTTTCGCGCGGAAGAGGAACAGGTGCTATCCGGCAAACCGCTGCTCAACAAGGAGGAACCGGCGATTTCAGCCGCCGGCAGCAAACGCTTTGTGCTGACAACGAAGCTGCCGTTCCGCAATCGTGACGGGAAAGTGATCGGCTTGGTTGGTATCGTCCGTGACATCACCGAACGTATGCAGCAAGAAGAGGAGTTGCGGCAAATCTCGCAGGAATTGCAGCAACGGAACGACGAGTTGATGCGTTTCACCTACACCGCCTCGCACGACCTGAAGAGTCCGCTGGTGACGATCAAAGCGTTCCTCGGCTATCTGGAGCAAGATACCGGCAACCAGGACGCGGAGGCCGCGAACAAGGACCGGCAGTATATCTACACCGCAGTGGACAAGATGACCCGGTTGTTGGATGAACTGCTCGACCTGGCGCGCGTCGGACACAAGACGAACCCGCCGGAAGAAGTGCCGCTGCAAGTCGTGGTGAAAGATGCCCTGGACATGGTGGCTGGTGAGATCATCCAGAAAGGCGTGGAGGTGGTGGCAACGAAAGAACCGATTATGCTGTGCGGCGACCGGACGAGATTGGTGGCTGTCTTCCAAAATCTGGTGGACAACGCCATCAAGTTCATGGGCGATCAGCCGAACCCGCGCGTTGAGATCGGCGTGGTGAAGGCCGGGGGGGAAAATGTGTTCTTTGTCCGCGACAACGGCATGGGCATTGACCCGCGCTATCAGCCGAAGGTCTTTGGCCTGTTCGAAAAATATGATCCCGGAACGAGCGGCACGGGCATCGGCCTGGCGCTGGTCCAGCGGATCGTGGAGGTGCATGGCGGAAAAATCTGGGTGGAATCGGCCGGGATCGGTCAGGGCACCACGTTCCGCTTCACCCTGGCAAAAACCCAGATCCATCCCGACCAGCCGAAATCGAACGAACATCTATGAGCCCACTCATTCCCCATGTTTTAAGCCCGCGCCAATTGTGGCGCGTGACCGGGTTTATTCTCGCACTCTGGTCGCTGGCAGTTGCCGCGTCGGTGGTTTGGAACGTGCGTCTGCTGCACGACGCCGTGTTGGATGCCGCTGAGCTTGACGCCCGGAACAGTTTTGACCGGGACATGCTCTATTTAATGAATCCTCACAACCTGACACATCAGGCGCATGAATTGAAGGCTCAGGAGGATGGCACCCTTGTCCACATCACCAGCTTGAAGCCGATGCGCCCGGCGAACGCACCTGATGCCTGGGAAACCGCCGCTTTGCATTCTTTCGCAAAAGGCCGGACCGAGGCCGTCTCCCGCGAGGCGCATCAAGGCCAGCCGTATCTGCGCTTTATGAAGCCGTTGGTCGCCGAGGCGTCCTGCCTGAAATGCCATGCCAGCCAGGGCTATCACGAGGGCGATGTCTGCGGTGGCATCAGTGTCGCCGAACCGCTGGACCCGAATCTGGATTTGGCGCAAGCCCGGATAGTTCCCATCTCCGCGATTCATGCCGGTCTGTGGGCCTTGGGTGCGCTGGGAATTTTCCTGGGCGCTCGCCAGATGCGCCAACGGCTTGACAAGCAGTTGGAGGCAGAATTGGAAATCCAGCACCAGGCGACTTTCGCCCGTTTCAATCCAAATCCGGTGCTGGAATTGTCCGCCGCCGGGGAAATCAATTACAGCAACGATGCCGCCGGAGAGATGGCGCGCGCGCTGGGGCTGGAAAATCCTGCGGAGATGCTGCCGCCCGACACTGCCGCGGTGGTTCACGAATGCCTGGCCGCCGGCAAACCGAAACTTCGCGTGGAGACACAGCTTGGACCGCGTGTGATTTCGTGGTCCTTCTTCCCCGTCAAGTTCAACAACAGGGTGCATTGTTATGCGGGCGACATCACCGAGCGCAAGCAGACGGAGGAAAAGCTCCGCCAGTTGTCCGTGGCGGTGGAACAAAGCCCCGCCTCAATCGTCATTACCAATACGGCCGGTGACATTGAATACGTCAATTCCAAGTTCATTGAGCTTACCGGCTACACGCTGGTGGAGGTCCTGGGCAAGAATCCGCGCATTCTGAAGTCCAGCGACAAAGGCCCGGAAGCCTACCGGGAACTGTGGGAAACCATTGCGGCGGGAAACGAATGGCGCGGCGAATTCCACAACAAAAAAAAGAACGGTGAACTTTATTGGGAAAGCGCCTCCATCTCGCCCATCCGCGACCTTGCGGGCCGCGTCACCCACTACGTCGCCGTCAAGGAAGACATCACCGATCGCAAGCTGACCGAGGCCATACGCGATCAACTCTTCCAGGACTTGCAAGACGCCCTCGCCAATGTGAAGTCCTTGAGCGGGCTGCTGCCCATCTGCGCCGGCTGCAAAAAAATCCGCGACGACAAGGGCTATTGGAGCCAGGTGGAAAAATACATCCAGAAACACTCCGAAGCCACTTTCACCCACAGCCTGTGCCCGGATTGCCTCAAGAAGTTGTACCCGGACCTGGTGGAAGCCGGCCTCGGTGAATCACACAAGAAGGAGCCATGAGCTGGCAGCTAAAACACGCGGCTGGAAGCCGGACGATCCGGCGGGCTGGGAAGCCGGACTCTACGCTTTGGAGCGGCACGCCTCTCCGCCGGCGCCCGGAAATTTGCGGATTGCCACCATTATCGGCCCCGCTTCATAATCACAATCACCTATGAAAGCCGTTGCAAGGGAAGAACGGCGTGTTGCGTATTCACTCGCCTTGCTTTTCGCCATTCTGGCAGCGGCCATCGTCGCGGCCGGCTGCCGTTACTACCGTCATTACGAGCAGCAATTTCGCACCGAAGCATGGAACCAGCTTTCCGCCGTCGCGGAATTGAAGGTGGACGAACTGGCACAGTATCGCAAGGAGCGGCTGTGGGACGCCGACGATCTTTTCAAAAACACGGCTTTCTCCGGGCTGGTGCGGCGTTTTTTTGATCACCCGGAAGACACCGACGCGCAGCAGCAGCTTCAGCAGTGGACCGACCAATACTTGGCAACCCGTCAGTATGACCACGTTCGCTTGTTTGATGCGCAAGGCGTCTCTCGCCTGTCCGTCCCCGCTGGACGGCCGCCGATATCATCCGATGTTTCACAGCGTGTTCCGGAAGTCTTGCGATCCGGTCAAGTAACCTGGCATGACTTCCACCGGAATGAGCATGACCAGCGGATCTATCTGACGCTGCTGGTGCCCATTCTTGATGAGACTGACCCCCGCCATGCCTTGGGTGTTCTCGCCCTGCGGATTGATCCCGAAATCTATCTCTACCCGTTCATCAAACGCTGGCCGACGCCCAGCCAGACGGCTGAGACGCTGCTCGTCCGCCGTGATGGCAACGATGCGCTGTTCCTCAACGACTTGAAATTCGGAACCAACACCGCCCTCAACCTGCGTATTCCCTTAACCAACACCAATGTGCCTGCGGTGAAAGCCATCTTGGGGGAGAAGGGCATCGTGGAGGGCGTGGATTATCGCGGGGAACCGGTGCTGGCGTCTCTGCATGCCGTCCCGGATTCGCCGTGGTTTCTGGAGGCGCGCATAGATACCGCCGAGGTGTATGCGCCGCTGCGCGAGCGGTTGCGGCTGACCCTCCTGCTGGTGAGCCTGTTGTTGATCAGCGCGGGTGCGGGCATCGGCGCGATCTGGCGGCAACAGCGCTCCCGGTTTTATAAGGAACGGTATGAGATGGCCGAGGTGCTGCGGGAGAGCGAGGAGCGATTCGGTCGGGTTTTCGAGGAAGGCCCGACCGGAATGGCGATGCTCGATGAGCACTTTCGTTTTATTCAGGCGAACCCGACCTTCGCTTCCATGCTGGGGTATTCCGTGGCCGAACTGCGAACGAAGACCTTCGCCGAAGTCACCCATCCGGACCACGTCCAACAAGATGTCGAACAGGTGCGGCATCTGCTCCGCGGCGAACTCTCCGTGTACCGCACGGAGAAGCGGTATATCGCCAAGTCCGGGAAAGTATTATGGGGACAGCTACAGGTGAGTGTGCTGCGAAATGCGGACGGAGCCTTCCACTATTTTCTTGCCATCATTGGCGACATCACCGAGCGCAAGCGGGCGGAGGAGGAGTTGCGGCGGGTGAACCGGGCCTTGCGGACCGTGAGCGATTGTAATCAAGCCATGGTTCGCGCACCGGATGAAGTCACCCTCCTGACCGACATCTGCCGTCTGCTCATCGAACGAGGCGGCTACCGCATGGCCTGGGTTGGCTTTGCGGAGCACGATGAAGCCAGGTCCGTGCATCCGGTCGCCCAGGCCGGCTTCGATGAGGGTTACTTGGACATCGTCCAGGTCACTTGGGCCGACATTCCGCGCGGACGCGGCCCCGTCGGCACGGCCATTCGCACCAAGCAACCTGTCGTGGTCCGGAACGTTCTCACCGACCCCAGCTTCGAGCCGTGGCGCCAGGGCGCCATCCAACGCAGTTACGCCGCCGTGACCGCCCTGCCGTTGATGCGCGATGACCACGTCTATGGCGCGCTGACGGTGTATGCCGCCGAACCGGATGTCTTTGACGCGGGCGAGATGGAATTGCTGACGGAACTGGCCGGCGATGTGGCCTACGGCATCACCAGTCTGCGTTCGAGCGCGGAGCGCAAGCGGGCGGAAGAGAGCCTGCAAAATTCCCAGGTGCTATATCGTTCCCTGGTGGAACATTTGCCGCAAAGCATCTTCCGCAAGGACCGGGCCGGGCGTTTCCAATTCGTCAATGAACGGTTCTGCCGGGACCTGCGCCGCTCCTTTGAGGACATTGTTGGCAGGACGGATGCGGATTTTTTCCCGCCGGAACTGGCGCAGACTTATCGCCGGGACGATCTCCGGATCATGGAAACAGGCCAGGCATTGGATCAGGAAGAGAAACACGTGGGCGCCGACGGCCAGGAATCGTTCGTCCATGTTATCAAGACGCCATTGCGGGACGCCCACGGTCAGATCATCGGCATTCAAGGTATCTTCTGGGACGTCACCGCGCGCAAACAGGCGGAGATATCGCTGCTCCACGAACAGACCTTGATGGCGACCCTGATGGAGAATGTTCCCGACGCCATTTACTTCAAGGATGCCGCCAGCCGGTTTCTGCGGGCGAACCACGCCCTGGCCCGGAAGCTGGGTCTGAGCGATCCGGCTCAACTCATCGGCAAATCGGATGCGGATTATTTCTCCCGGGAGCACGCGCGCCGGTCCCTGGCCGACGAGCAGGAGATTGTCCGCACTGGCCGGCCGCTGCTGAATATTGAAGAAAAGGAAACCTGGCTGGACGGCACCGTCGGCTGGGTATTGACCACCAAATTACCTCTGCGCGACACCGCGGGACACCTCATCGGCACTTGCGGCATCTCCCGCGACATCACCGAACGCAAGCGGGCGGAGGAGGCGTTGCGGGAATCACGGGCGCTTTATCATTCGCTCGTGGAACAATTGTCGGTTGGAGTTTTTCGCAAAGACCGGCCAGGCCGCTATGTTCTGGTCAACCCCGAATTCTGCCGGCTCAAAGGCATGAAGGCGGAGGATTTTTTGAGCAAAACACCCCGGGAAGTTGCCGCCGTCGCAGTGGCGAAACAGGGCCCCGCGGAGGCAATCAAGTATGCCGATGCCGGCATGGAACAGCATGAACAGATCATGCAAACCGGCAAAATCATTGAGCTGGTTGAGGAGTATGCGAAAGCCGATGGCCGGAAGCAGTTCCTGCGCGTCGTGAAATCACCGGTGGTGGATTCTGAAGGAAAGATTATTGGCACCCAGGGAATCCAGTTCGACATCACCGAGCGCAAGCAGGCCCAGGAAACGATTGCCCGCGAACGCCAATTGCTCCGCACCTTGATTGATCAACTGCCCGAAACTTTTTATATCAAAGACTTGGACAGCCGTTTTCTGGTGGTCAACGAAGCCTTGGCTAAACTATTAGGCAAAGATACTCCCGCCCAAATTATTGGCTTGTCCGACGCGGACTTTTACCCCGCCGGACTGGCGGCCAGGTTCCGCGCCGAGGAGCTGAAGGTTTTTGCTGGAGAGCCGCTCATCAACCAAGAAAACACCATGGTTTCTCCGGATGGCTTGGAGCACATGGTGTTGACGACCAAATTACCGTATCGGGACGGCCGGGGACGGATTTGCGGCCTGGTGGGAATCGGGCGTGACATCACCGAGCGCAAGCAGGCGGAACTGGCGTTGGAAGAATCCCGCCAGATGTTGCGCCTGATTCTCGATACCATTCCGGTGCGCGTTTTCTGGAAAGACCTGGCCGGGCGGTATCTGGGTTGCAACCGGCCGTTTGCCTGCGATGCGGCCTTTGACTCGCCGGAAGAATTGACGGGTAAGAATGACTTTGATATGGGGTGGAAGGACCAAGCCGAACTCTATCGCGCGGATGACCAGCAGGTCATTGCCAGCGGGATCTCAAAGCTTCAGTATGATGAACCCCAAACTACACCGGCAGGGACGCAATTGTGGCTGCGCACAAGCAAGATTCCTCTGCGCGACTTGGCCGGACGGATTGTTGGCATCTTGGGCACTTACGAAGACATCACCGAGCCCAAGCGGGCGGAGGAGGCGCTGCGCGCGAGCGAAACGGAACTCCTCGCCATCCTCGAATCCACCAACGATGGAATTCTGGCCGTGGACAGCAAGGGGAAGGTGATCAAAACCAACCAGCGGTTTGTCGAGCTCTGGCGGATTCCCATATCACTCATGGAGTCCGGAGAAGACCGTGCCATGTTGAATTTCGTGCTGAACCAGTTGTCCGACCCAGACGCGTTTTTGAAGAAGGTGCAGGCGCTCTACGGCACGGACACGGTGGACGTGGACACCCTCCTCTTCAAGGACGGCCGCGTTTTTGAACGCCATTCCTTCCCGATGATGATGGATGGAGCGGTCATTGGCCGGGTTTGGTCCTTCCGTGACATTACCGAGCGCAAACGCCAGGAAAAAGAGTTGAGCGAGAAGAATTTGGAGCTGGAACGCTTCACCTACACCGTGTCCCACGACCTGAAAAGTCCGCTGGTCACGATGAAGACTTTTTTGGGTTATTTGGAACAAGATATGCTTACTCCAGATGCAGAAAGAGTCAAGCAGGACGTGGGTTATATGCGCGGGGCGGCGGACAAAATGGGCCATTTGCTCGATGAACTGCTGAATCTGGCGCGCGTAGGCCGCAAGTCCAATCCGCCCGTGCGAGTCACCTTCCCGCAACTGGTGCGGGAGGCCATCGGGCTGGTCGCCGGACGCATCAGCACCAGCGGCGCGGAGGTGCAGGTGGCCGAGGCCGCCGTGGTTTTGGAAGGCGACCGCCCGCGCCTGGTGGAAATCTGGCAGAATTTGGTGGATAATGCCTGCAAATTTATGGGAGACCAGACCAAGCCGCGCGTCGAGATTGGCGTCGAGCGGCGCGGGTCGGAGACGGTATTTTTTGTGCGCGACAACGGCGCGGGCATTGAGTCGCGCCACCGGGAGAAAGTTTTCAGTTTGTTTGAGAAGCTCAACCCGAAGGGCGAGGGCACGGGGATGGGGCTGGCACTGGTCAAACGGGTCGTGGAGCTGTACCAGGGACGAATCTGGGTCGAATCTGATGGTCCCGGGCAGGGTGCTAGTTTCCTGTTCACCTTGCCTGCGGCGGTTGTAACGGAAGCGGGACGATTATCATAAATAAATTATTATGGGAATACCTCCTTTGCATCTGCTGCTGGTGGAAGATGAACCGGCCCACGCCGCCGCGATTCAGCACACCTTCGAAGGCAACGGAGCCAAAACTCAAATCGAGGTGGTGCGCACTTTGGAGGAATTTCGCCACCGCAGCGCAAGTCACCGGCCGGATCTCGCGTTGCTGGACCTGAACCTGCCGGATGGCAAAGCGGTGGAGGTTCTAACCAATCCGCCCGAGGCCGGCCCGTTTCCCATCATCGTGATTACAAGCTATGGCAACGAGCAGTTGGCGGTGCAGGCGATCAAATCGGGCGCGCTGGATTATGTGGTGAAATCCCCGGAGGCCTTCGCCGAGATGCCGCACACCGTCGCCCGCGCCTTGCGCGAGTGGACGCTGCTCACCGAACGCCGGGACGCCGTGGCGGCGCAAAAAAAGTTGATCGCCCAACTGGAGGAAGCCCTCTCGAAGGTCAAGACCTTGAGCGGCCTGCTGCCCATCTGTTCCGGCTGCAATAAAATCCGCGACGACCAAGGCTACTGGAGCCAGGTGGAGGGCTACATCCAGGAGCACACCAACGCCCAGTTCACGCACGGTCTCTGCCCGGATTGCATCCGGAAATATTTCCCGGAAATGGAAGCGGGTAATCCTCTGCCGGCCAGTTCCATCAACCCGCCGCCAAAGAAATGAACGCCACTCCCTCGGAAGTTGAACCCGTCATCATTCTTCTCGTCGAAGATGAGCCGGCTCATGCCGAAATCGTGCGGCGGAATTTTGCTGGTTTCCAAATGGCCAACCGGCCGGTGCAATTGATGCATGTGGTGGACGGCCAGCAGGCGCTGGATTATCTCTTCCGCCAGGGAAAATTTCAGGATCCGGACCGGTCGCCCCGACCCCACCTGGTCCTGCTCGACTTGCGCCTGCCCAAGGTGGACGGACTGGAAGTGCTGAAAACCGTCAAGGCTGACGCCGGCCTGGCGAACATCCCCGTGATCGTCTTGACGACCTCAGCCGCCGGAGTGGATATCGTCAAAGCCTATGGCTGCCATGCCAACAGTTACCTGGTCAAGCCGGTGGATCTCCCCCAGTTCCGAAAATTAATGGATGCAATCGGCTTTTACTGGCTGGTCTGGAACCAGCATCCAGATCGTTGCGGCCAAGCGGGAGCTTTCCTTAAAAAACAGGCATGAAAATCACAAACCTTCAAGTTCGAGTCGCGGAAAATCCTCCACCAACCAGTTCAATCAACCCCCCGTCAAAAAAATGAAAACCACCGGCATGAAAGGCGAGCCCGCCGTTATTCTCCTGGTTGAAGATGACCCAGCCCACGCCGAAATCGTGCGGCGTAATTTCGTCAACTTCCGCATGGCCAACAAGCTGATGCATGTGTCTGATGGCCAACAGGCGCTGGATTACCTCTTCCGCCGGGGCGAATTTCAGGACCCGGACAAGTCACCCCAGCCCAACCTGGTCCTGCTCGACCTGCGCCTGCCCAAAGTGGACGGCATGGAGGTGCTGACCACCATCAAGGCCGACGCCAGCCTGGCGCACATTCCCGTGGTCGTTTTGACGACCTCAGCCGCCGAGGTGGACATGGCCAAAGCTTACGGCAACCACGCCAACAGTTACCTGGTCAAGCCGGTGGATTTCCCCCAGTTCCTTAAATTAATGGATGCACTTGGCTATTACTGGCTGGTCTGGAACCAGTTTCCATACTAGCGCGGTACCGGCGGGTTGTCCTTGGAAAAGGCATGAAAAATAAAAGCATTCACGTTCTGATCGCGGAAGACGATGCCGCGCACGCCAGCGCCATCCGCCGCGCGTTCGAAGCCAGTGAACCGAAAACCGTGGTCAAGGTCGTCGGCACGCTTCGGGAGTTCCACCAGCACAGTGTGGAAAAGCCGCCGAACATAGCCGTGATGGATTTAAATCTGCCGGATGGCCGCGCCGTGGAGGCGCTGACCTGTCCGCCAGAGGCGGGCCAATTCCCCATTTTGGTGATGACAAGCTATGGCAACGAGCAGGTGGCAGTGGAGGCGATCAAATCGGGGGCGCTGGATTATGTGGTGAAATCCCCGGAAGCCTTCACCGACATGCCGCATATCGTCACCCGCGCCTTGCACGAATGGAACCTGCTCCAGGAACGCAAGCAGGCGGAGGAGGCGCTCGAATTTAAAAACCTCATTCTCACCACGCAGCAGGAAACCTCCCTGGACGGAATCCTCGTGGTGGATGAAAACGGCGGCATCATCTCCTTCAACCGGCGGTTCATTGAGATCTGGGAGATTCCTTCCGACGTGGCGGAATCCAAATCCGACGAACGGGTGCTGCAATCGGTGATAGATAAACTGGCCGACCCCGAAGAATTCGTCGGCAAGCTGGAACAACTCAACGCGGCCCGGGAGGAAACCAGCCGGGACGAAATCGCCCTGAAAGACGGGCGGATCTTTGACCGTTATTCGGCCCCGATGCTCGGCGAAGGCGGGAAGGATTACGGCCGGGTGTGGTATTTCCGCGACATCACCAAGCGCAAGCAGTTCGAGGTGGCGCTACAGGAGGAGGAGGAATGGTTCCGATCGGTTTTTGAAAATGCGAGTGACGGGTTGTTCTTCCTCTCCGAGAGCGGCGAGATCATATCGGTCAACAAGTCCTTTGCCGCCATGCACGATTACAGCGTGGCCGAAATCCTGAAAATGAACCTGAAGGATTTGGACACCCCGGAAGGCCATCGCATGTTTCCGGAACGGATGCGCCGAATACTGGCGGGAGAAAATTTGACTTTCGAGATTGCCCACCATCACAAGCAGGGACATTGGTTTCCGTTGGAAGTGACGGCCAACCTCGTCACGCTGGGCACTAAAAAATACATTCTGGCATCCCACCGCGACATCACCAAGCGCAAGCGGGTGGAGGAGGAGTTGCGCCTGGAAAATGCCGCCTTGGAAGCCGCTGCCAACGCCATCGTCATCACCAACCGCGCAGGCATCATCCAATGGGCCAACCCGGCGTTCACAAACTTCACGGGCTACCCGATCGCGGAGGCTGCGGGAAAAAACCCGTCCGAGTTGATCAAGTCGGGCAGGCATGAGCCGGCTTTCTACAAGAACATGTGGGACACCATCCTGGGCGGGCGGGTCTGGCGCGGCGAAATTGTCAATCGCCGCAAAGATGGCAGTTTCTACACCGAAGAAATGACCATCACGCCCGTGCGGGACCAGAGCAGCGAAATCACCCATTTTGTCGCCATCAAGCAGGATGTCACCGAAAAGAAAATGCTGGAGTCCCGCTTGCTCCGCTCCCAGCGATTGGAAAGCGTCGGGCGACTGGCCAGCGGCATCGCCCATGACCTCAACAACATTCTCGCCCCCATACTCATGTCCGCCCCGGTGCTCCGCGAGGCCATTTCCGACCCGGACATCCGGCAACTGGTGGACACCATCGAAACCAGCGCCGTGCGCGGCGCCGGCGTCATCAAACAATTGCTCACCTTCAGCCGCGGTGTGGAAGGCGAGCGCGTGCCGGTACAGCTCAAGTCTCTGGTGATGGACATGCTCAACATCGTCCGTGAGACTTTTCCCAAGAACATCACCGTTGCCCGGGAAGTGCCCACGACTCCCTGGCTGGTGCGCGGCGATGCCACCCAGTTGCACCAGATCTTGATGAACCTGTGCGTCAACGCCCGCGACGCGATGCCCGGCGGCGGCAAGCTGACCCTGGAGTTGGAGAACGTGGAGATGAACGAGGCCGTTGCCAGGATGAACCCCGGCGCTGGCCCGGGACGCTACGTGGCCATGGGCGTGACCGATACCGGCACGGGCATTTCACCGGAAAATCTGGACAAAATATTTGAACCCTTTTTCACCACCAAGGAGATGGGCCAGGGAACCGGGCTGGGATTGTCCACGGTCATCGGGATCGTCAAAAGCCACGGCGGGTTCATACAGGTCAACAGCCGGATGGGGCAGGGCACACAGTTCAAGGTTTACCTGCCGGCCTGCGAGACACCAAAGGACAGCGAAAAGAAATTGAAGCCGGTACCCCTGACGCAAGGCCAGGGGGAACTGGTTCTGTTAGTGGATGATGAGGAGAGCATCCGGCGGGTGGCCCGGCAGACATTGGAGCGGCATGGTTACCAGATGATCGAGGCGTCCGATGGTGCGCAAGGACTGTCCCAATACACACAGCACCAGTCTGAAGTGCGGCTGGTCATCACCGATCTGGTGATGCCGTTCATGGATGGGCCGGCTTTCATTCGCACGCTGCGCCAGCTCAATCCCCAGGTCAGAATCATCGCGATGAGCGGGCATCAATCAAAGGCCAGCGCGGGTCATTTGCCATCCAAATCGGTGCAAGCCCTCCTGACCAAACCCTTCGACGCGGCGGAACTTTTGAAGATCTTGCGACAGGTGCTGCATCCCTGAATCCCGGTGGCCGCTCACAGGCGGTCTCGCCGGGACACGCGACCCAGGCGGCGACGAGGCGAGAGCGTGAACTCCATCTTTTTACGGCAGCAGCAAAATTTCTGGACGTAGTTGACCGACATTTTGATTTGGCAAGTGTCTATCGAGCGAACCCGGAACCATCATTTCAGTTCCAACGTGGCCGTCGGCGAAGGTTACGTTGGCTTTCTGCGAATGGCGGAAATGGCCGTTGGGATAGTAATGCGGACTGGAAAAACTTGTCTGAACATCCAGATAATAAAACTCTTTGAGCCAAATGTTTGGCGTGTCCAAAAAATCATCCACGGACGCAGAGTCGGCAAAAAGCGCGATTTGCGTCGAGCGCGTGATTTTATTTGCGTTGACCACCGGTTTGTTGACGGGGACAAACAAGATCTGGTTGCAACCATAGCTGAAGATAAAGTTGGTGCCTTTGGGTTTGAACTGTGGCGAATTGTTCAAAGCCGGACACAGCCGCACGTCGCTACCGTCGAGATACGGAAACAGCGTGCCAAAGGACAAATCAAAAGCACGCTGGCCATCTGTTCCATTCTGGATCCAGCCGAACCAATAAATGACGCCGTTGTTGGTGTTGCCGGAATTATAATGGAAACAGTTGCCGGCGTTGTCATCCCAGTACAATAGAGTCGCCATTCCCAGCTGACGCAGATTGCTCTCGCACGCGGCGCACTGGGCGGACACTCTGCCTTTGGCCAGAACCGGCAACAGCATTGCCGAAAGCATCGCGATGATGGCGATGACGACGAGCAATTCCACGAGCGTGAAAGCTCGTCCTTCGACTCTCGACCCTCGTCTTTTGACCGTTTTGTTCATGGCCTTTCAGCGCGGATGCGATAAAACGCTTTGTTCGCCAGCGAATTGGTGTCTTGAAGAAATAAATTCGTCGCGTTGCCGCCGGTTGCCGGAGAAACATTTGTCCACGTTTGAAAATCCGGCGCGCGTTGCAGCGTGTAAAGCCAGTTGCTGCGGCTGACGAATTGTGCCTGCCAGAAGTTGTTCGTCAAAACGCCGGTGAGATTTTGGATCGGTGGCGGCGGAATGTTGACCGCAAAATTATCCACCGTGCCATGCGCCAGGATTGAGCCGGCGAAATCCAGATCCTGCCCGGCGTCACTATAGCTGCTGATGGAAATGATGTCGAGGTGGAAATTCGTTATCGTCTGGGAAAAGAAATTCGGCAGTGACGTGTAAAGGTCGTCATGGTTGATGTAAATGTTTCCGCTGATGGCTGCTTGTCCCGCGGCATGCGTGAGCACGACGCTGTAAGTGACGCCGGGGTCCAGCGACAGATTGTCGTAGGCGAAATAAAGTTTGCTGTTGGTGCTGCTTAAGGTGGCGTCCTCCGAGCCAAACGACGGGAAGTAATCGAACTCGGCCATATTCGGGAAAAAGTCATTGGTTCCGGCCCGTAGGAAATTTGTTCTCGTCGCATCGGCAAAGTTGAGAAAACCGATGGCAATTTCAAAACCGGTGTCGTTGATATCACCCAGTCGCAAATCAAACGACACACTGAAATCATCATCAATCGCGAGAATCGTGCCCAGCGGATGATAAAAATAACTGTTCGGCTGCGACGAATCCCAGGTGACCGCCAGGTTGTGATTCGTGGAATCCCATTGGAACAGGTTGGTGTCACCGAAAACCTGCCAGCCGTTTTGCAACGGGTTGGCGGAAAAATTTTCGGCGATGGTGTTTGCGCACGCGACGGACAAAACGGACAGGCCGGCCAGTGCCAGCGAAACGAACAAGACTTTTTTCATGAACTGATCTTTCAATTTGGTTCCGCGAAAAAATCGGGGAACGGGTTTGCGATTGAGAGACCAGCGCGGAATTTGAAGATTTCAAAAATAAAAAAACCTTCAATTCCGGCAAAACGGGGAATGAAGGCATCCAACGAATCCTGCCGGAAATCGTCCGACAGGCTGGCCTCATCCTTCTCTTTGACGGAGAAGTTGGCGAGGCCGGTTGATGGTTGTGTGTTGATCGTTGAGAGAAACACGCTTCGCGCATTCGACTCTCAACCCTCAACCTTCAACTCTCAACTTCCCCGCCCGACGAGCACAGCCAAACCGGTATCCTGACTTCGGCTTCAAACCGCCTTCCCGCCTTCCCATTCCGCATTGCGGAACAGTGGCCCTGGGAATTTGTCAGCCGTTACAGTGGCGCAACCGTCCCGGATTTTCACCGGGTTCCCTGACGTTTGACTGTGATGGTAAACAAGCAACTGCTTGTTCATTTCAAAGAACAGCCTCTCTCTATGTCCGGCTGAAAAACTTTTCAAGCCTATTCGGCAATAAATTTTCCGGGCGGATCAGTCCTGCTTTGCATTCTCGTCCTCGTCCTCGAAAAAACCGACGCCTATCCTTCCGCGCTTGCGTCCCGCCGAATGCATCAACATAATCTTCCGCCTAAATATTATTTATGAGCACAACCCCCATTCGCATTGCTGTCACCGGCGCCGCCGGCCAGATCGGTTATTCACTATTGTTCCGCATCGCCTCCGGCGCGATGTTTGGGCCGGACCAGCCCGTCATCCTGCACCTCATCGAAATTCCCGATGAAAAGGCCATGGCCGCGCTGTCGGGCGTGTGCATGGAGCTCGAAGACTGCGCGTTCCCGCTGCTCCAGGGCGTTGTGCCTACTTCCAGTCTCGATGAAGGTTTCAAAGGCGTGAACTGGGCGTTGCTCGTCGGGGCCGTGCCGCGCAAGGCCGGCATGGAGCGCAAGGATTTGCTCGGCATCAACGGAAAAATTTTCACCGGCCAGGGCCAAGCCATCGCCAAAAACGCCGCCAAGGACATCCGCGTGCTCGTCGTGGGCAACCCCTGCAACACCAACTCGCTCATCGCCATGAACAACGCGCCCGACGTGCCATCCGACCGCTTCTTCGCCATGACGATGCTCGACGAAAACCGCGCCCGCACCCAACTCGCCAAAAAAGCCGGCGTGGATGTGACGGCCATCAGCAACCTGGCCATCTGGGGCAATCATAGTTCCACCATGTTCCCCGATTTTTTCAACGCCCGGATCCACGGCCGGCCCGTGCCCGAGGTTATCGGTCATCGCGAATGGCTGGAGAAGGATTTCATCGCCACCGTGCAGCAACGCGGCGCGGCCATCATCAAGGCGCGCGGTTTGAGTTCCGCCGCCAGCGCCGCCAACGCCGTCGTGGACACCGTCCGCCGTCTCACCACGCCCACGAAACCCGGCGACTGGTTCAGCGTGGCCGTCTGCACCCCCGGCGACTACGGCATCGCCAAGGGTTTGATCTTTAGTTATCCAATCCGCACTGACGGCAAGAAATGGGAAATCGTGCCGAATGTTCCGCTCAACGATTTCAGCCGGGCAAAAATCGCCGCGACCGAGGCGGAATTGAAGGAAGAACAGGTGCTGGTCGCCGATCTGCTGCCGAAATAATTTGGCCGGGCGCCGCTGTGCCGCCGATACTTGGGCTGCGTGGCAACGCAGCCCTGCCGGAATTTAATGGCCGCCGTGGCAATGGCCGCCGCAACAACCCCCGCCACCGCCGGCACACATCGGCGCGTCATTCCCGCCGCCGGAGTTGGCCGAGGCAAAGACGGAAAACTTCTTGGACAATTTCTTTGACCCGCAATGCGGGCAGGCGGTTCCCTTCCAATCGCTGGAGCGGACGAGGATTTCGCTGTCGCACTCGCACTTCTCGCAATGGAATTCGTAAATCGGCATGGGGAGAAAATAACCGATTGAAGAAAAATCTCAAGGAGCAAGCCCTGCGGGGTTTCGCCTTTTCTTTCAACGGCCAACAATTAACCTCCCCGCATGACACCATTGCTACAGGCGATTGAAGGTTCCATCGCGACGCTCCGCGGATTGGCGGGACTGGAAGAACCGCTGGATCGCGCGGCGAAAATGGTCCTGGCCTGCCTGACCTCCGGCCACAAATTGCTCATCTGCGGCAACGGCGGCAGCGCGTCCGACGCCACGCATCTGGCCACGGAATTCCTCTGCCGCTACTGCGACGACCGCCGGCCCTACCCGGCCATCTCGCTCACCGCCAACGGCGAGTTCCTGACCGCCATGTGCAATGATTATCACGCTGATGAAATTTTTGCGCGGCAAGTCTGGGGCTTGGGCGGGAACGGCGACGTGCTCATCGCCTTCACCACCAGCGGCAAATCCAAAAACATTTTGCGGGCGCTCGAAGAGGCGAAACGCAAGGGGGTTGAAAGCCTCTGCTTCCTTGGCCGCGACGGCGGTTTCACAAAGGGCGTGGCCACCCTCGATCTGCTGGTGCCGGGCGACAACACGGCGCGAATTCAGGAGGGGCAGAAACTGCTTTTCCATGTGCTGTGTGAAATCGTGGAGGAAAAGCTGCCCAAGAAATGAAGAGAAGGATTTGGTCGCGCGTCCGCAGTGACTGGCTCCGCCTTCCGCCTTCAAAAATACGCCGGTGCGTTGCCGGATTTCCACTTGATGTTGCAACCCATGCTGGGCGCCTGAAATTGGGAAGTGGTTTTCCCGGCGAGCACGGCGTCGAATGCCGCGCGCAAATCCTTGCCCGTCACCGGAATTCCGGTGCCAGGCCGGCTGGCATCGAACTGGCCGCGATAAACCAACCGGCGACCCCGGTCGAACAGGAAGATGTCCGGCGTGCAGGCGGCGTGAAAGGCTTTGGCGACGGCCTGCGATTCATCGTAAAGATACGGGAACAAATAACCGGCGGCTTTGACCTCGGCGGCCATTTTCGCCGGGCTGTCTTCGGGATAATTTGCGGCATCGTTGGAATTAATGCCAACGATGGCGACCCCGCGCGGCAGGTAATCGCTGGCGAGTTGAGCGAGGCCGGCGCGGATGTGCTGCACGTAGGGACAATGGTTGCACATGAAAACGACGAGCAGCGCGGCCTTATCCTTGAAGTCCGCAAGCGAGACGGTTTTCCCATTGCTGTCCGGCAACCGAAAATCTGGCGCGGGCGTGCCGAGCGGCAGCATGGTGGAGGGGGTCAACGACATGCGGGGAATTTGGAGCGACTCGCGGAATTTCGCAAGCTGCGAAATTTAAGTTTGTTTCTTTCAGCGGCTGCGGCTTTGATAGTCGCAAGCAAGTGAAGAACATTCTTTATTTCGATCTGGAAACGCAAAAGTCCGCCGACGAGGTGGGCGGCTGGGGCAACATCAACCGCATGGGCCTGAGCATTGGCGTGACGTACAGCACCGCGCGCGGCGATTACACCATTTACGGCGAGAAGCGGGTGGACGACCTGATCAAAGATTTGCAACGCGCCGATCTGGTGGTGGGTTTCAACATTTTGCGGTTCGACTACGAAGTGCTGCACGGCTACACGTCGTTTGATCTGAGCCAGCTGCCGACGCTCGATCTGATGGTGGACCTGCAAAACACGCTGAACCACCGGCTCTCGCTCGACTCGATTGCCACGGCGACTTTCGGCGTGGAAAAAACCGCCGAGGGCCTGCAAGCCATCCGCTGGTTCAAGGAAGGCAAGCTCGCGGAAATCGCGGAGTATTGCTGCTACGACGTAAAAATCACGAAACTGGTCCACGAATACGGCCAGCGCCACCAACAACTGCATTATAGCAATCGCTTCGGAAAAAAGATGACCGTGCCGGTGAAGTGGTGAATTGAAACGTGCCCGGACTTTTATTTGGCCGGATTTCCCCGGGTTGGTCTGAGGTTGTGAATGGCCCGTTTGGCGGCAAAAGCCGTCTGCAATGATTTCATGGCCTCGGCGTCCAGTTCACTTTTGCGGGCGTTGTCCTTGAGCCCCAGATCAATGTAATCGAAGCTTAAATGTTCGTTGTGAAGCTTGGTTTCATAGTTCACAAAAAAGATCCCCAGATTTTCTTCCAGCGCCAGGCGGTTGGTAAATCCGGCGTTCAGCATTTCAGCCTGCAAGACGCCAATTTCCGTCTTCACATATCCGGCGAGCTGAAGCAACAGATCTTCCTGGGTGTCCCGCTGCGCCTTGGTTTCAGACGCATACCCCGACGGTTCATCGAGGACCTTTTGCAGGCGCGCGTCAATCTTGTCCAAGTCGTCGTCGATCGTGCGGATTCTCCCTGCTTCAAGCTGCTGTTGGGCCTCGAGCTTTACCTGGGCTTCCAATTGTTTCTGCTCCTCTTCCTCCTTCTGCGCCGTGATGGCCTTTACCCCTTCCGCTTGTTTTCGGGCCTCCAGTTCGTGAATGATCTGCTCCTTGTCCTGTACTGTCAGAAAAAGTCCGACGACTCCGCCCGCCAACGCGAGCGTAATCAGAATGTGCAAAACCAGAAGGGGAACTTTCATAGGTTTCTGAATCGCCCCGGCAAAAAACAACTTTCTCAAATCAGAGTAAAGACAAATGTCTGAGCAATAAGTTCTGCCGGGCGGTTGGAAAATAAGAGCGGGCGTTGGGTAACACACGATTCCTGCCCAACGCCCGCCGCTAAACTTAACGATGCAAACTTACTCCGCCGGCTGAGTTTTACAAGTGTCGTTTCGGTGTCATTGGGTCGGAAACGGCGGCCTGGCGGCCCACGATTTCCGGCTGGCAACAAACATCAGCAGGGAATAGGCGGCAAACACTCCGGGAGAGAAACGTTCTTCCACCGTCATGGCCGTTCCGCCCAGAAAGGCCAATCCGTTGGCCAGCACATACCAACCCCAGATGTTTCCCACCTTGCGCTGCGGGTTCCGCCACAATTCAACCAGGCCGGGAACCCCTGCCAGGCAAATTCCCAGCGTGGCGGCAACGGTGGCGGCCTTTGCCCCGCCCAGTTTCCAGCCGAGCAAACAGCCGAGCACGAGCGCCAAAATTACATTGTCCATGCGGTTCCAGGCGAAGCGTCCTTTGACCAACAACAGGGTCGTCAGGACGATGCCGCCGGCGGCAAAACCGAGCGGCAGGAGATAATTCCCATGTTGCAGAAAAAGACTGACGGTTAAAATCGTGTCCAGCGCCGCCCAAAGCATCCAGGTGGCAAAACTTTGGCCGGCGCCGCCGTCTTTGACCACTTCGACCGCCATCGGAACAAACAGGGCCAGCGCCCCAATGCCGCCAGTAATCTTTAGGAAATCATGAAAATCCATGGCGACTCAGACAATTTCCACCGGACATTTCGGCAGGGCGGTGAATTCGGTCAGAAGTTTTTCCGTGTGCGTCATGGTCAAAGTTTAATGGCCGGGAAAATGCGTGTCGAGTTTTGGCTTTACGTTTTAAGAATCAGGACTATTTCTTTGACAAAATCATGGCTTCAGAATCCGCCAGCGGTGGTCCTCACGATGAAGTGAAAGCTGTAACACTTCGCACTTTCAGCGGCCATGATGCTGCAGAACTGGCGGCGGCAAATCTCGAAGCTCACGGTATGGAGTGTTGGATTAATGCCGATGATTGCGGCGGATGGTATACAAATCTGACGGCACCCGGTGGTGTGCGTTTGCTCGTTCGCGCTTCGGATGTAGAGGCGGCCACGGCCTTGCTGAATGCACAAGCATCGCCCGCAGAAATCAGTCAAATTGAAGCTGAAGCCGCTGCATCTTCTCCGCCGGAGACTGTTCCACTCAAAAAACTGTCCTGGGGTCAAATCCTATTCGGCGTCGTCATTGGTGTAATTCTTTGTTTACTTTACCAATGGGCAAACAAACTCGGAACGAAAACGCATTATTATTACACCAAAGACGGCAAATGCGATGAAGCGGTGGTATATCGCGATGGACATTGGGTTGAATTTTTACAGGACCGAAATCTGGACGGGACTTGGGATAGTTGGACTTACTATGAACACGGTTATGCGGTGCGTTCGGAATACGATAATAATTTCGACGGCAAACCTGATATGTTTGTAACATATTCCAACGGCTGTACGGCCACTCTCGAATTGGATACAGATTTCAACGGCATCCCCGACGAGTTTTACATATTCAAATACGGCGTGCCTCAACAGGAGGACATGAGGCCCAACGGTTCAAAATTCACCACGACGCGTGAAGTTTTTCAGAACGGAGTGCTGGTAGAAATTTTGCGCGGCGGTGATAGCAACGGCAATTTCAAGGAAGACGTGCGATATGATCCATTTTTCAATCCGATTAGCATTAACGCGAACTCCGCTGTGACGAACACTGCTACCACGTTTCAGTTGCTATCACCCCCTCTAAAATAGCGCTCAGACAATCTCCACCGGACATTTCGACAGCGCGTCGAGAAAGGCCTGAGCGTACTGCTTCGTCAGCACGCGATTGTCCAGCACCACAATAATGCCGGTGTTGACATTCTGCCACAAAAGGAATACTTTTACCGCATGGAAACCGTCACATTGAAAATGGAGCGAAAGCATATTTCGCTCTTGAAGGAACAGGCGAAGGCGTTGGGGCGGTCGCAGGCAGCCGTCGTGCGCGATTTGATTGACCAGCATCTGGGCAGCAAAAAGCGCCCGTCGTTGTATGATTTGACCAAAGACCTCTGCGGCAGCGTGCGCGGGTCGAAAGATTTGTCCACCCGACCGTTGACAGGCTATGGCCGGGACTAAAATTCTGGCTGATACCGGGCCATTGGTCGCTTACGTCAGCGAAACGGATCAGCACCATCGCTGGGCGCTCGGCGCATTCAATTCCTTTTATGAATCCCTTTATACGTGTGAGGCGGTGGTTTCAGAAGTTCTTTTTTTGCTGCGATCCGATGGAGTGAGCGTTGAAACTTTTTTGCAATTGCTGGAGCGCGGCGCGGTCAAAACAGCCTTCAGCATGGAGGAAAATCAGGCTGATGTTGTGAATCTCTTGCGCAAATACGCCGATCAGCCGGTGAGTCTGGCGGATGCGTGCCTCGTGCGAATGGCGGAATTGCACGACAATTGCCAGATTTTCACAACGGACAGGGATTTTCTGGTTTATCGGCGCAAGGGTCGTGGCGTCATTCCGCTGCTCGCGCCGTTTTAGTCAAACAATCTCCACCGGGCATTTCGGCAGCGCGTCGAGAAAGGCCTGGCCGTACTGCTTGGTGAGCACGCGATTGTCCAGCACCACGATGATGCCGGTGTCGGTTTTGGTGCGAATCAACCGGCCCACGCCTTGGCGGAATTTCAAAATTGCCTCCGGCAATGAAAATTCGCTGAAGGAATTCCCGCCGTGTGCTTCAATGGCCTCAATCCGCGCCTCGATGAGCGGATGGTCGGGCACAGCAAACGGCAGCCGCGTGATGATGACGTTGCTCAAGGCGTCCCCCGGCACATCCACGCCCTGCCAGAAGCTGTCCGTGCCGAACAGCACCGAGTCCACGTCGTCCTTGAATTTTTCGAGCATCGTCGAGCGCGGCGTGCCCTTGCCCTGCACCAGACACACGACCCCGAGTTTGTTGAAAAACGGCTCCATGCGTTCGGCGACCTCCTGCATGAGCTTATAATTGGTGAACAGCACAAACGCTTTGCCGTGCGTCTGCTTCACGAAATGTCCGATCCAGTGTTCAAGCGCGTCGGCGTAACCGGCTTCGCGCGGGTCGGGCATTTTGCTGGCGACGAACAATTTCATCTGCCGCTCGTAATCGAACGGTGTGCCGACCTGGAGCAAGGTAGCGGATTCAGCACCAACTCGGCGGGCAAAATAATTCAACGGAGAGTTGGAAGTTTTCAGTTTCAAGTTTTCAGTTGGGCCGCGCTTTGGCTTTTCACTTATAACGGAAGACTTGAAACTTGAAACTCCCAGCGTCGCGCTCGTCATAATGATGCTTGTGTCGCTTTCGAAGAGGCGCCGCCTCAAAAATTCCGCCACGTCAATCGGCGCGGCGTTCAAGGCGAGATTTTTGTGAGCCTTGCCGCTGCGCTCCACCCAGTAAACATGGTCGGGTGCGTCCTGTTCGAGGAAAGCCTTCACCTCGTCGCGCAACTCGGCCAGGTGCCGGTTGCACTCAACCAGTTCCTGCCCGATGTCCTTGTCCTCGCTCAATTTGATCAAGTCGCCCACGGCCTCGCGCAGGCGTTGAATCGGCAGCGTGACGTTGTCCTTTACCAGTTCGGCGCGGCGGATGCGAAGTTCGGTCCACGCGCGCCGGCGTCCGCCGCTTTCGCTGCCGCCGAAACGGTCATGTTTGACGTTTTGCTGGATTTCCTCGCACGCGACCTCGACGTTTTCAAAAAACTTGTCGGCTTCGCTCAAAATGTCCGCCACGAGCTTCACCGCGCCGCCCTTGCGCAACGTGGCAAGCAGGCCCTTTTCCGTGCGCGGATTCCACAGCCGGTTCAGCGCGTACCGTACCTGTCCGCTCGACACGCTCAGGCCGATGTGCCGCGACGCCACGTTTTCCATCTGGTGAGCCTCGTCGAAAATCACGAAATCATTTTTAAACAGAATGCCGCCTTCGATATCCTCATCCACGCCGCCCAGCAGCGTGAAAAACAGCGTGTGGTTCAATACCAGCAAGTCCGACGAAAGAATCCGGTTCCGGGCGCGCTGAAAAAAACAGACGCCATGGTCCTTGGCAAAATCGGACGGATGCCCGCAAATTTTCGGCGAGCACAGCCCGCGCTCGGAACAAACCTGCGACCAGACCTTCATGTCCGGCTCAATGTCGAAGTCCGACAGGCTGCCGTCCGTGGTTTCCTTCGCCCATTCGGCGATACGCTGGAGTTCCTCGGCCTCGGACGACGTGAACAAATTGCCGGACTGCTGCATGGCCTTGTGCAGGCGGCGCGTGCAGAGATAATTCGCGCGGCCCTTGAGCATCGTGAAATTGAATTTCAGCGGTTCCGGCAACGAACCCAGCACAGCCGCCAGCATCGGCAAATCCTTTTCCGTAAGCTGCTCCTGCAGATTGATGGTGTGGGTGGAAACGACGGCTTTCTTTTTCCGCGCCACGGCGAACAAGATCGCCGGAATCAGATAGGCCAGCGACTTGCCGACGCCGGTGCCGGCCTCGACGGCGAGGTGCTCGCCGTTTTGCAATGCCCGCGCCACGGCCACGGCCATTTCCTGCTGCTGCGGGCGAAATTCAAAATTCTTCGCCTTCGACAAAATGCCCGTCGGCGAAAAAATCGCCTCGACCTGGGAAACCAGGTCTGCACCGGCGGGCTGATGTTCGGTGGGCGCAATCACGGCGCGCGAATATGCCGGTGGGTTGTTTCCCCGGCGAACAAAAAAGATGGGATTCCCGATTTTGCCGCCGGTTTGTTCCTGGTGGACGGGAAATCCATAGAGGCGGTTTTCACCTATAGAGCCAATGAATCGAACGAATCGTTTGCATAATCAGCCGGAAATTGTGGTATTCTGTATGCTTCAAACTGGACATATTCGTCCCGAAGAATTGATTCCGATTGGCTGTTTTTTATGGGGTCGCACGGATTACTCAGATAGAATCACGACAGAAACCATCCGGTATTAAGCTGAAACAAGACATGGATTCTCACACCCAGAGAAAAAAAGGCGATGGCAGGCATTCAAGCATCATGCAATCGCAGATTTTTTCATTCTTGCCCGGTTGGGACAGGCCGGGCCGGTGGTTTGCCGGCGCTGTCGCGTGCCTGCTTTTCGTCCTGGCGCCGGCGGTTTGGGGCCAGGCCTCGGACCAACTGCCCACGGCCACCGCGGTTCTGACCAACATTGCCGAGATTTGGGACGTGCCGCGCGAGCATCGGGATGAAGAGTACCGGATTTGCACCGAAATGGTGGTTTATTTCTTTGACGCAGAGTGGAGCAACGCCTCGGGCGAATGTCTGGGAACTCCCCGATGGCTGCCCATCTTCGATTCGCCCGTTCCCCTGAAAGCCGGCCAGCGGATCGCCATTGATGGTGTAATCGTACCTCAGCGGGAGCGGTTTGTTTGGGACAAAACCCGGATTCGCATCCTCGAAGAGAATGTGAAACTCAAAACCGAAAAGGTGTCTGACCTGAGCCGCAACCCCCAAGGATTGAAGGATCATTTGGTGTCGGTGGAAGGCCTGATTGACAGCGAGTTGGCAGATCCAACGCACTGCACAATCAATTTCCTGTCCGGCAGCACCCAAGCCCGGGCCTATGTATTGAAGGGAACAAACAATTTGCCGCTTCAATTCAAAGAGGGCGATTTCATTCGCATGAAATGCGTTTATTCTCCCCAGTTCGATCGAAACGGAAACTTGAGCGATTTGTCCTTGTTTGTGAACAGTCCGGCGGACATCAAGGTTATTGGCTCGTTGAAAACGGATGCGCGCTTCGCCATTCCGATCACTTTGAGCGAAGACATCCGGGCGGGCGCGCCTACAGGCACCACGGTTCGGGTGGAGGGCATCGTGCGCAACTGCGAGCCGGGCAAATGTGTCACCATTTGGGATGCCACGGGACAAATCACGGTTCAGAGCAAACAAAGCCAGCCGCTGCGGTTTGGAGATCGAGTTGAAGCCATTGGCTATCCTGATCTGGCGGGCGTGCAGCAATATTTGCACGATGGTTTGTATCGGCTGACCGCTCCGGCCAACCCAACCACTTTCGCCTTGATGATTGCCACCAATGCATTGCCCTTGCGGCTGGCCGCGCAAATTCGGGACTTAAACCCCGAAGAAGCCGGCCACCATTTGCCAGTTTTGCTTCACGGCGTGGTCACCTGGTCACATTCAGAAACTCCCTTTGCGTATGTGCTGGATGCCAGCGGTGGCATCCGGGTGGTGAATCCGAAATGGGATGAACCCGACACCGCGAAACCGGGAACGATTGTGCTGCTGGAAGGTGTGACCAGCGCTGGAGAGTTTGTGCCCGTGGTTACCAACGCCGTCCTGCGCCGGGCCAGGCTGGTCGAACATGGAAGAGCGACGCCTGGTGACCCTCGAACAGGCGTTCACAGGAGTGGAAGAGGGCAACTGGGTGGAAATGCGCGGATTTGTCCGGGAGCTGATGCGAACCAACGGTCTGGTGCGTTTCGATCTGAGCACGTCGAGCGGAGAATTTCAGGCGTGGACTCCAGCCTCGCAATCGTATGATTCACTTAAAGGATCTATCATTCACGTCCGCGGGGTTTGCTCCGCTGTTTCCAATGCGAGGCATCAATTGACGGGGATTCAAATTTGGGCACCGGATGTAAAATACATCCAGACCGAAGAACCCGCACCGTATGATCTGTTCGCCGTACCGCTCCGTCCGCTGGCCAGCCTGCGGCGGTTCAACATGGAAAGCGCGCTCAACCAGCGAATCCGCACCTCCGGCACTGTTGTCCTTCATGTGCCGGGACATTATCTGTATGTGCAGGATGGTGCGGACAGTGTTTTTGCCTTGAGCCAGCAACCGGATGTTCTTAAACCCGGAGACCGGGTCGAGGTGGTGGGTTTTCCCGGCGAGGAAGGCCAAAAATTTGTCCTCCGGGAAGCGGTTTATCGCCGCCTGTCCAGCGGCGAAGAACCAAAAGCGGCCCCCTTGTCAGAGACGAACTCCGTCGAGGTGAATTTGGAAGGTCTCCTGACGCGAGCCGAAGGCATCTTGCTCAACAAGGTGGAAAAGGACGGCGAGACGCGTTTACTCATCCAGACCAAAGATTTCGCTTTCGAGGCCAGCCTGAGTTCAACCGCGGGTGAAACCGTAAAAAAATTGCCGGTCCTGGCGCTGGGCAGTCGGCTCGCCCTGACCGGGGTTTACGAAGTGCAAAGCGATGAATACGGCCTGCCGCGCTCGTTTCTGTTCCGCCTCCGTTCGTGGAACGACGTGCGGTTATTGCAGCGACCACCGTGGTGGACCCTGGCACGACTATTATGGGCGCTGGTTGGGGTCCTCGCCGTGTTTCTGATCGCGTTGATCTGGGGCATCCTGATTGCGCGCAAAAACGCGCTGCTGCATCAGGCACACGCCGAACTGCAAACGGCTCATGACCAGCTTGAAGTCCGTGTCGCGGAGCGGACCCGGGAACTTCAGGATCAGGTCACCGCGAGGGAACGGGCCCACACCGAACTGGCCCAGGCGCAACGAAACCTCATGCTGGCTTCCCGGCAGGCGGGCATGGCGGAAGTGGCCACCGGCGTCCTGCACAATGTCGGCAATGTCCTCAACAGCGTCAACGTCTCCACCACCTTGCTTCGGGATCAGGTTCGCAAATCGGAAACCCACACGCTCTTGAGGGCCGCCGAATTGCTCAAACAGAAAAATGGCGACCCGGTGGCGTTTCTGACCTCCGATCCCAAGGGGAAATTAATGCCGGAACTCATCATGCAAATTGCCGGGCAGCTTCAAAAAGAGCAGGACAACCTTTCGTGCGAATTGGAACAACTGGCAAAAAACATCGACCACATCAAGGACATCGTCGCCATGCAACAAAGCTATGCCAGCGTTGCGGGTGTCGTCGAAGAAGTGGCCCTGGCCAGCCTGGTAGAAGACGCCCTCCAAATCAATTCAGCCGCACTGACCCGCCATGAAGTCACGGTCATCCGCCAGTTTGCAGAAGTTCCGATCCTGATGGTTGACCGGCATAAGGTCCTCCAGATTTTGATCAACTTTATCCGCAACGCCAAATATGCGCTGGATGAATGCCCCCAGGGTGAAAAACGGCTCATCATCACCATTGCCAGAACGGATGGCGAATGCGTCATGGTCCAGGTGGAAGACAACGGCATCGGCATTCCGCCGGAAAACCTGACGCGCATCTTCTCCCATGGTTTCACCACACGCCCAAACGGCCATGGTTTTGGCCTGCACATCGGCGCGCTCAACGCCCGGGAAATGGGCGGCTCACTCTCCGCCGCCAGCGAAGGCATGGGCCGCGGGGCAACCTTTACCTTGATTTTACCCGTGAATTCACCCGTCAAAATCCCATGAATCCCCCACCCGCCAAACCCGGCTACCGGATACTCATCATTGACGACAATGCTGCGATCCATTCGGATTTCCAGAAAATTCTTGGCCAGAGGCAGGATCAGAATGCCGAGCTAAACCTCACCCGGGCGCTGGTGTTTGGCGAGAGCCCCGCGGTTTCGCCCCACTCCGGTTTCATGATTGATTCAGCCTTCCAGGGCCGGGAGGGCTTGGAGATGGTCCAGCGGGCTGCCGGGGAAGGGAATCCTTACGCGCTCGCATTTGTGGATGTGCGAATGCCGCCCGGATGGGACGGCGTGGAGACCATCGCTCATCTTTGGCAATGCTGTCCGGAAATCCAGATCGTCGTCTGCACCGCCTATTCGGATTATTCCTGGGAGGAGATGATTCACAAACTGGGCCACTCCCCCAATCTGGTCGTGCTCAAGAAGCCCTTCGACAACATCGAGGTGTTGCAACTGGCCCATGCGCTCACGGAGAAGTGGCAGTTGAACCGCAAGGTGAAATCCCAGTTGGCGAATCTCGAAACCCTGGTGCGAAGCCGGACTTCGGAATTGGAAACCGCGAATGCGCACCTGAAGCAGGAAATCGCCAACCAGATGAAACTGGAGACGCAGTTGCGCCAATCCCAAAAAATGGAGGCGGTGGGGCAACTCGCCGCCGGCGTCGTCCATGATTTCAACAACATCCTGACGATCATTCATGGCAACGCCTCTTTGCTCAAGGATCAGCTCGGGCCAGACCCGTCCTACGCCAATTCAGTAAACGATATCATCGTCGCTGCCGAAAGGGCCGCCCGGCTCGTCCGCCAGTTGCTGGCTTTCAGCCGCAAACAAGTGCTCAAGCCCGAAGTGCTCAACCTCGGCCGGGTGGTTGCCAATCTGGAGGAAATGCTGAAGCGGCTGCTCGGAGATCACATCACGCTTGAAATGAAGGCGGCCCCCGGACTGCCGCCAGTCCACGCCGACCTCGGCATGATGGAACAGGTCGTCTTGAATCTTTCCGTCAACGCCCGCGACGCCATGCCCAAGGGCGGCGGGCTGACCGTCGGCATTGATGCCATTGCCATCACCCACGATGATGCACAAAAACACGCTGAAATCCGGCCCGGCCAATACATCTGTCTCTCCGTCTCCGACACCGGCTGCGGCATTGCACCGGAGTTGCTGCCGCGCATCTTCGATCCGTTTTTTACCACCAAGGAAATCGGCAAAGGCACCGGCCTGGGCCTGGCGACGGTTTACGGCATCGTCAAGCAACATAATGGCTGGGTCGATGTCCAAAGCGCCCTTGATCAAGGCACGACCTTTCGGATTTTTCTGCCAACCTGTGCGAAAAATTCCCAGCCGGAAGCGCCGTCCCCACCCCAAAAAACAACCGCTAAAAACGGAACGGAATGTGTGCTCGTGGTTGAAGACGAAGACCATGTGCGCAATCTGACAGTCACCGTGCTGCGCAAGAATGGCTATCGCGTCATGGAAGCGGCTTCCGGCAATGACGCCCTGGGTGTCTTTCAAGACCACAGCTCGGAAATTGATCTGCTGTTCACCGACGTCACGATGCCTGGAAATCTCTTGGGCGATGAATTGGCCGCCCGCCTGCGTGCCGCGAAACCCTCCCTGGCCGTGCTGTTCACCTCGGGTTATACCTCCGAAGTGGCCAAGGCCGAATTTCAGGACGGCGCAAACTTCCTGACCAAGCCCTTTACTCCCGCCCAAATGCTCGCCAGCGTCCGCCAATGCCTCGACCGGGCAGCGGTTGAAAATGGCCGCACAAAAATTTGAGCCGGGCTGGTGTCGTGCCCGCCAAACGCATCAAGGCGACCGCCGGACCGTAACCGGCATCGTTTCAAACCGCGTGACTGGTTAAGACGACTTTTAGCGTCGTCGTCGCCCCCGGCTGGAGTGTGATTTTATTTTGCTTCACGTTGCCGGATTCCACGCAGACCATCTGCCGGTGTTCCGCCGGGTCGAAATCGTCCGGCAATTTCTGCGTCGTCCACGGATTCCAGACGACGGTGGATTGGGAATTGAATTTCTCCACGCGGATGATCCGTTCGAGGTTTTCATCCCGGATTTCCACTGTGCCGGATGTGTCGGGATAGACACGGTTCGTTTCTTTCGTGATGCGCAACACAGGGTCGTTTTCCACCCGGCGCGCGCCGGCGGCCCCGGCGGCGAAGTCATCAAACGGCGCGCCCTGCAAGCCGGTGGTGGAAACCCGGTTGATGTCGCCAACCCGGAAAAAAGTGTGCAGACAGTTCTCAATCTCCAGGCGCCGGTCCGCCGATTCGTTGGTGGCCATCAGCTCCATCGTGAGCCGGTCGGAAATGGTGACGACAAATTCCGCGCGGAGCGCCGACCACTCGGGCTTCGCGGCGTCTTTCGGCAGACGCAGACGAACCGTCACCGCGCCGCCCGGCCCGGCGGATGTTTCAGCCAGTTCCCATTCCGTGATGCGGGCAAAACCATGCGCGGATTCTCCCGCACGCTGGCCGAACCACGGAAAACAGATCGGCACCCCGCCGCGGATCGCCCGGCCGGCGGCGAACCGGCTGAGGCGGCTCAGGAACAGCATCGGCGGCTCGCCATTTTTCTGGAACCCGGTGACGTGCGCGCCGTGCAGGTAAATTTCCGCCGTGCTCCGGCCGGTGGTGATGTTTACTTTGGTCAAGCCGCCGTTGCCACAGGCGAAAGTGACGCGGCCGGGGATTTCAAGTTCCCGCTGCCGGTTGGGGATGAAGCTGCCTTCCACAAGTGCAAATCAGTCAGTGCCACCCGGCGGCAGCGGTGGCGCCGGCAGGTTCGTATCGGTTATGGCCGGCGAATTGGTGGCTTGAGTCAGGGTCGCATCTTCGGGCTTTTGGGCAGTTTCCGCATCGGGTTTGGCGTGGGCGGCGACCGCTTCTTCGGCTGCCTCCGCCTGGGCCCGCTTTTCCCGGTAAGCTTGCTCCTCCGCAATCATCTGCTCCCGCAACTGCGCCATCGCCCGTTTCTGCTCCATATCAAATTTGGCGGCCTTATCGGGATTGTACCCATAATGCCGCTGCATATCTTCAGGAAGCAGATTGAACGGGACTTTTTCCATTCCCACCCCGCCACCGTTGAGAACGTAGCTGATCGTTAATCCCGCCGGATCCACCCTTTCAATGTGAAACTTGTGATAAACCGCCCCCGATTTCGTTACCAGCGCATCCGATGAAATCCCGTTGGTCGCTTCCGAGGGAGCCGGCGGCGGATTGGCTTGGGCCAGGGACTGTCCCATCAGCCCCGCCGATAAACCAATGATGAAAAAGATCGTTTTCATGTTTCATTTCATGTTCACCGAATCGGAAAGTGAATCGCCTGCCACCAGCAATATCCGGGCCGCCGGATTATTCCAATTCCACACCCAAATCTTTTAACAATATCCTTTTCGCTCAACCAGCCTTTTCCGTCAGTGCCCGAACAAATCCATCTGCGGCGGCGGGGCGAGTTGCTTGAGCTTGTCTCGGTCCTGCTGGCGCCGTGGACTCTGGCGCACCGTGCCTTCCGGCGTCAGTTCGGATTCTTCGAGGTTGCCGAGAATGATTTTTGCGCGCTCCAACACTTCCTGGGGCACGCCGGCCAGCCGCGCAACATGAATGCCGTAGCTCTTGTCCGTGCCGCCTTCGACGATTTTGCGCAGGAATACAATCTGGTCGCGCCACTCGCGCACAGCTACGTTGAAGTTCTTCAGTCGCGGCAGGCGTTGGGCCAGTTCGGTCAACTCGTGGTAATGGGTTGCGAAAAGCGTCTTCGCGCCGACCTGGTTGTGCAGGTGTTCGACGATGCTCCACGCCAGGCTTAGGCCGTCGAACGTGCTGGTGCCGCGCCCGATTTCGTCGAGCACGATGAGGCTGCGCGGCGTGGCGTTGTTGAGGATGTTCGCGGTCTCGGTCATTTCGACCATAAAGGTGGATTGCCCCCGGGTGAGGTCATCGCTCGCGCCGATGCGCGTGAAAATTCGATCCACCAAATCAATCCGCGCCTCGGCTGCCGGCACGAACGAGCCGGTGTGTGCCAGCAGCGTGATGAGTGCCACCTGCCGGATATAAGTGCTTTTGCCGGCCATGTTCGGACCGGTGATGAGCGCGATTTGAGGGAACGGAGCGCCGGGCTCCGACCCGGCGTGTTGGTGGACAGACTGCGAACGCGCCGGGTCGGAGCCCGGTGCTCCAATCGGGATGTTCAGCGGTGCGTCCAAGACGACTGGCAGGTCGGCCCTGCCGGAAGAGGAAAGCTCGGTGTCATTCGGCACGAAACGCTCATCGGCGAGATTTTGTTCGAGCACGGGGTGGCGTCCGTCGCGAATTTGCAGCATACCTTCGTCAGCGACGACCGGGCGACAGTAGCTGTGCAAGCGCGCCGTCTCGGCGAACGACGCCAGCACGTCGAGTTGCGCCAACGCGGTGGCGGTCTGCTGGATTTTGGGCAGTTGACCGAGCCCTTCCTCGCGCACGCGCTGGAATAATTCGTATTCCAGTTTCACGCTGCGTTCCTCCGCCCCGAGGATTTTACCTTCCATCTCCTTCAGTTCGGGCGTGATGTAGCGTTCGCCGTTGGCGACGGTCTGCTTGCGGATGTAATGCGGTGGCACCTTGTCGAGATTCGACTTGGTGACCTCGATGTAGTAGCCGAAGACGGAATTGAACCGGACTTTCAGCGAGGTGATGCCGGTGCGTTCAATTTCATCGGCCTGCAGTTTCGCGATCCAATCCTTGCCGCCGCGCTGGGCCGTGCGAAGTTCGTCGAGCGCCGTATCGAAGCCATCGCGGATCATGCCGCCTTCTTTGACCGGCAATGGCGGTTCATCCACGATGGCGCGCGAAATCAATTCCACCAGGTCAGGCGATTCGGTGAGCTGGCCGATCAGTTCCTCAATCAAGCCGGAGGAGCGAGCGGCATTTAACGCGCCAGCAGGAGCCGACGTAAGGAGGCTTTTGTTTTCCATCGAAGCGAGTCTCGTTACCTCGACTCCTACATTGTGCAGAATTTGTTTTACCGCCGGAATCTGTTCCAGCGCCAGGCGCAGGGCGACCAGGTCGCGCGCGTTGCCACTGCCGGAACTCAGGCGGCCCAGGGTGCGTTCCAGATCGCGCACCTGGGAAAGCTGAGCGCGGAAATTGTCCAGCGCGGCGGAATTTCCGATGAACGTCTGCACCGCTTCCTGCCGCCGGTGAATCGGTTCCACGGCGGCCAGCGGTTGCGAAAGCCAGTTGCGCAGCATCCGCGCGCCCATCGGCGTGACGGTGCGGTTGACCACGCCGTAAAGCGACGCGGCGCGCGGCGCGTCATGATGCAGCGGCTCCAGGATTTCCAGATGCCGCAACGTCGTGTAGTCGAGCGCGAGATAATCGTTCCGGCAATAAAACGACAGCCGAGTGAGATGCTTCACGTCGCGGCGCAGGTGTTGCGTGAGATAATGCAATGCCGCGCCCGCCGCGCCGATGGCGGCGGTGCGGTCCTTCAGCCCGAAACCGTCGAGCGACGCCACCTTGAAATGCTCGCGCACGGTGAAAAGTGCGGTTTCCGGTGCAAATGTCCAGTCGTCGTAGCCATTCAAAATCTTGAACGAGTCCCGCAGCAAATCCCGCAATGCCGCCGCCTCGCCTGGATAAATGATTTCCGCCGGGCGCAATCGTTCCAATTCCGTCAGGAGGGCCGGCCCGGCCTCCAGTTCCGTGGTCATGAAGTCGCCCGTGGTCAAATCCACCAGCGCGAGGCCGAAGGTTTTCCCGGCGGGGCAAATCGTAGCGAGGAAGTTGTTCCGTTCGGCCACGAGCATTCGCTCGTCGAAATGCGTGCCGGGCGACAGGATTTGGGTGACCTCGCGTTTGACGAGCTTGCCGGGCCGGGCGTCCTCAAGCTGGTCGCAGATGGCAACTTTCCGGCCGGCCTTGAGCAGCCGACCGATGTAGGCATGGGACGCATGATGCGGCAGGCCGCACATCGGCACCCCGTTGCGCGCCGTGAGCGCCAGGTTGAGGAGTTGCGCGCCAGCCTGGGCGTCCTCGAAAAACATCTCGTAAAAATCGCCGAGCCGGAACAGCAGCAGCGCGTCCTTGGGCAGTTCGCCCTTGATGCGGCGATACTGCATCATCATTGGAGTGAGTTGGGCTTCGGCGACCATCAGCGGGAAGTTAGGCGGAAAAGCTCATGAGGTCGAAACGAAATTACTCACAAGCCGGGATCATTCAGCGCACATCCGGCTCGATGTGCAATGCGCCGGCGCGTTCGAGCCGCAAAATCTCCGCGCTGTAACCCTTGCGGAAATTCGGATATTTGAGCTGGCAGCCAAGTTCCATCTTGAGTTTGCGGTTGGAGACGCGCTTGTTGGTCGCGCCGCGTTTGCGGTTTTCGCCGGGATTTTCAGGCACGGACGGCGGCGGATATTTGCCAACGGTTCCCGCCAGCCACTGGAAAAAATTCATTTGGTTCACTGGTTCGTCATCCACGGCATTGTAAATTTCACCGGGGCGTCCACTCTTCAACGCTGCGATGATGCAACCAATCAAATCGTCCCGGTGGATCATGTTCAGATAACGCAAGCCGTCGCCTTCGATGCGAGCCTCGTTTTTGAGAAACTGCTTGAACCAATGGCCGCGATCCGGCCCGTAAATGCCGGCCACACGCAAAATGACCGCCGGGAATTTTTTCTCCTGCGCCCCCGCCAGCAAAACTTTTTCTGTTTCCACCAGAATCTTCGCCGTTTCCGCGAGCGGTTCGGTGGGGCTGGATTCCTTGACCTGTGAGCCGTCGGTCTGGCCGTAAACGCTGGTGCTGCTCGTATAAACAAATTTCTTCGGCGGGCTGGGCGCGAGCCAATCTATCAGGTTGCGCGCGCCCTGGAGATAAACCTGCCGGTAATCGTCCGCACCGCCACCGGCGGCAACGCAATTCACAACCCAGTCAAAATTTTGCGGCAGCCGGGCCAGCGTCTCTGGTTTGGTGATGTCGGCGATGAGCGGTTGAACTCCAGCCGCCTTCAATTCGTTTTCCGCCGCCGCGTTCCGGCGCAGTCCCAAAACCTCGTGGCCCAGGCGGACGAGTTCCGCTCCGAGCGGCAAACCGGCATAGCCGCAGCCGACAATCAAAACGCGCATGGCGGAATGGTAGGGACAGCACGCCGCGCTGTCCGCAAGAATGTTCGGCCGGTTCAGTAAAATCCCGGAGGGGCGAGTTATACAAATCCCCATATTATCCAGCAGAAGTGGGACTCGCAGAACTCGCCCCTCCGAAAATGGAAATCAGTCCATCACTGCGGCGAACCGCGCCCGGGAAAGAATTGTTCCACCGCTTCCCGCACCTCAGCCAGCCACGCCGCGCGCCATTGTGGGGTGCTGGTGTCCCCAGCGCCTTATTTGCCGGTTTCGCCCACGACCGAAGCCCTGGCGGAACCCGTCTCGGAAGCTTCGGCAGCATGGCTCGTTTCATATCAACCGACCGGTCCCATCCGCCCGGTTGGGGCGGTTAATTCGCGGCTTGAATTCGCGCCGGTTGAATCTATTGTTAACGGCGGTACCGGGTTCCCGGTGAATTCGGCGCTGAATTTTAATTTTAAAACAATGTCAGGCCACCGTCGCACATGGGAAACGTTTGAAGCCATGCGCCAGGCCGCCGAGGAAGGCGACCCGCAGGCGCAATGTTATCTCGGCGTCTGTTTCCAAAACGGCCAGGGTGTGGCGCAGGATTATCACGATGCGGTGAAATGGTTCCGGCGGTCGGCGGACCAAAGCGATCCGGTGGCGCAGTGTTACCTCGGCGTGTGTTATTTGAACGGTGCCGGCGTGCCGCAGGAATTTGGCGAGGCGGCCAAGTGGTTGCGCGAAGCGGCGGAACAAAACGACCCCGCCGCGCAATTCAACCTCGGCATGCTTTACGAAACCGGCCAGGGCGTGACGCAGAATTACGCCGAAGCGGTGAAATGGTATCGCGAATCAGCAGAGCGTGGCTACCCGGCGGCGCAGTTCAACCTCGGCGTCTTTTATGAGACGGGCCAGGTCGTGCCGCAAAATTTCGAACTGGCCGTCAAATGGTATCTCGCCGCCGCCGATCAGGAATGCGCGCCCGCCCAATGCAATCTCGGCCTTTGCTATCAAACCGGCCGCGGAGTGGAGGCAAACCAGCAGGAAGCCGTGAAGTGGTTTATCCGCGCCGCACGGCAGGGCGACAAAACCGCACAACACAATCTGGGCTTGCAATACGCGGCACAGGAAGCCGCCGAAACCGCCGAAGCTGCTGGTGCTCCCGGTGCCGCCGAAGAATCTCCGCGATAAAAATCAGCGCGCGAGTTCCGCGAGCTTTTCGGCGGCCTTGCCGGAATCAATTATTTCCGCCGCCAATTCCCAGCCGGCCGCCAGCGACTTCGTCTTGTCCGCAACGAACAACGCAGCGGCGGCGTTGAGCAAAACCGCATCGCGCTTCGGTCCGCGTTCCTCGCCGCGCAGGATGCGGCGGATGATGGCGGCGTTCACTTCGCGGTCTCCGCCGCGGAGATCCGCCAGCGTGGCCGGTTGCAGGGGAAACAGTTCCGGTGACAGCGTTGAACAAGCCACCGCATGTTCCTGATAAAACTCGGCGATCGTGGTCGGCCCCAGCGGCGACAGTTCATCGAGATGCCGGAGAGACCCGGCTTCATCCCGCAACTCGCCGCAGACCACCATGGCGCGGCGGACGCCGAGAGCTTGGAGGACGCGGGCCAGCGGTTCGCAAAGATCCGGGCGCGGCACGCCCACCAGCATCACGGTGGGCCGGGCTGGATTCAGCAGCGGGCCGAGGAAGTTGAAAATGGTGGGCTGGCCGCGTTCCGCGCAGAGCTTGCGCGCGGGAATGATATGCCGGAACGCCGGATGATATTTGGGCGCGAAGAAGTAAGCGAAGCCGTGCCGGCGAAGCGAACGGACGGCGTCCTCCGGTCCCAGATCAAAAGGAATCCCCAGCGCCTCCATGACATCCGCGCTGCCAATGGGCGAGGTGCTGGCACGGTTGCCGTGTTTGGCGACCAGCACCCCCGCCGCCGCCGCCAGGAGCGCGACGGTCGTGGAGATATTAAAGGTGCTCAGGCGGTCACCGCCGGTGCCGACGACGTCGAGGATTTCGCGGGCGCGGATTTCGGCATCGAGCGGTGGTGAAATGGATTTGTCGCGGAGGGCGCGGGCGAAGGCGGCGATTTCTTCGAGCGTTTCGCCTTTTCTTGCCAGCGCGGCCAGAAAACCAGCCTTGACCGTGGCCGGAACTTTTTCATCGGCGAGCAGTTCCACTGCCTGGCGGGCCTGCCCGTCGTCCAGTGATTGTGCGGCACCGAGTTGTTGAGTGAGCTTTTCGAGCACCGAGGGATAGTAAGCTTTGGCGCGGCCGGCTCAAACCGAAAGTGTGCACGGATGAAATCATGGACAGTTGCGCAAAATTGCGTAACTTATCGGGCGCGGGCGCAGTCTTAACTGTGAGCGCGAATGAATTAAAATTTATGGCGGACAAGCAAAGCAGTAGCTGGATCAAATGGACAATCATTATTTTCACCGCTGTGGCGGTGATTGCCGGCGGCGTTTGGTACTTCAAGCGCGGCCACACCGACGCGCCGGATTACCAGACAGTCGCGGTCGCGCGGGGGGATTTGACGCAGGTGGTGACGGCAACGGGTGCGCTCAATCCGGTGGTGAATGTGACGGTGGGCAGCCAGGTTTCCGGACGCATCAGCAAACTGAACGTGGATTTCAATTCAGTGGTGAAGTCGAACGAAATCATCGCGGAAATTGACCCCTCGACTTATCAGGCGGCGGTCGAGCAAGCCGGCGCCGACCTCGCCAACGCGAAGGCGAATCTGGAGTTGCAGCAGGTGGAGGCGAATCGCACCAGCGACCTGTTCACCAATAAATTGGTTTCCGGCTCCGATTACGACACCGCCATCGCCACCCTGCACGAAGCCGAGGCGACGGTGAAGATCAAGCAGGCCTCGCTCGACAATGCGATGGTGAATCTCAACTATTGCAAAATTGTTTCGCCGGTGGATGGCATAGTGATTTCGCGCTCGGTGGACCTCGGACAGACGGTGGCGTCCAGTTTCAACACGCCAACGCTCTTTCAAATCGCGAACGACCTGACGAAAATGCAAATTGATTCGAGCGTGGCCGAAGCCGACGTGGGTGGCGTGTTGGAAGGCCAGAGCGTGGACTTCACGGTGGACGCATATCCGTATCGCGCATTTTTCGGCAGTGTTGTGCAGGTTCGCAATGCGCCGACCAACGCCAACAACGTCGTCACTTACGATTGTGTCATCAGTGTGACCAATTCTGATTACAAATTGAAGCCCGGCATGACGGCGAACATCTCTTTCATCATTGCCCAGCGGGAAAATGTTCTGACCATACCCAATGCCGCCCTGCGCTTTCATCCGCCGGATTCCGCCCTGGCGGGAACCAATTCTGCCGCGACACCGACAGCCACCAACGGCGGCAATTCCGCCGGCATGTCCGGAGGGCCGGGTCATCGCAGCGGCCATGCACATGGCGAACGCCCGGTTTTCCACGCGGTATATGTCCTTTCCGGCACGGGTGCCGATGCGAAGTTGCAGGCGGTGCAGATCAAGACCGGCATCAGCGACGGCATTTCGACCGAGGTGCTTTCGGGGCTGGACGAGGGTGCGAAGGTTGTGACCGGCGTGGTTTTAACCGGCACCCAAGCCACCAAGGCAGCAGCTCCACCTGCCGGCGGCTTCCCCAGAATGCGTTGATCCCATTTGCCGTGCAGACCAATCCTGTCATCAAGCTGGCGGAAATCCACAAGGTGTATCACACCGGCGAGGTGGACGTCCACGCGGTGCGCGGGATTTCGCTGGAGGTTTTCCCGGGCGAATTCGTGGCGCTCATGGGCGCGAGCGGTTCCGGCAAAAGCACCTTGATGAACATGATCGGCGCGCTGGACCGCCCGACCGGCGGCAATTATCTGCTCGATGGCACTGACGTTTCCACGCTCGACCGCGATGCGCTCGCCGATGTCCGCAACGAAAAAATCGGTTTCGTCTTCCAGGGGTTCAATCTGCTTTCGCGCACGTCGGCGCTGGAAAATGTCGAGATGCCCATGCTATACAACCGTCATCGCATCCCGTCGCACGAGCAGCGGGACCGCGCGCTGCGTGCGCTCGAACTGGTCGGCCTTAGCCAGCGCGCCGACCATCATCCCAACCAGCTTTCCGGCGGCCAACAGCAGCGGGTGGCCATTGCGCGCGCGCTGGTGAATCGCCCGGCGCTGCTGCTCGCCGACGAGCCGACGGGCAACCTCGACAGCCAGACCAGCATCGAAGTCATGGGCGTGTTCCAAAAACTCAACGATCAGGGCATCACCATCGTCATGGTCACCCACGAACTGGACGTGGCGCGTTTCACCAAGCGCATGGTCATCCTGCGCGATGGGAAAATTGTCACTGATGAGCTGGTGCAGAACCGCTCGTTCGCGGAAAAGGAACTGCTGCAGCTTCGCGCGGCCCAAGAGGCCGTCAAACTTGCGTCATGAGAATTTTTGCTTCATTAAGAATCGCCGGACGCGCCCTGCTCCGGAACAAGATGCGTTCGCTGCTGACCATGCTCGGCATCATCATCGGCGTCGGCGCCGTCATCGGCTCGGTGAGCCTGACTTCCGGCGCCACCAAACAGGTCGAGGACCAGGTCAGCAGCCTGGGCGAAAACGTGATCACGGTTTTTTCCGGCAATTTCACCAGCGGGGCGATGCGGGGCGGCTGGGGCAGCGCGCCGACGCTGACGGTGGCTGACGCGCTGGCGATTGCCCACTTGCCGCATGTTCTCGCCGTCAGCCCGGAGGTTCGTGACCGCGCGCAAATTCTCGCCAACGGCCTGAACTGGAACACCCAAGTGATGGGGGAATCGCCGGAATATCCGCAAATCCTCAATCGCAGCATCGCCAGCGGCACGATGTTCAGCGATCAAGATGTCCGCAGCCTCGCCAAATCCGCGGTCATCGGCAAAACCGTGGCGGACCAGTTGTTCCCCGGCGAAAACCCCCTCGGGCAAGTTCTGCGCATTCGCAATATCCCGTTTCAGATCATCGGCGTCCTCACCCCGAAAGGTTTTAATCTTTTCGGCCAGGACCAGGATGACGTTGTCGTCGTTCCCTACACCAGCCACATGCACCGGATCACCACCCGCACGTTCGTGAGTGACATTTTGGCCGAGGCCTCCAGTGACAAAACCATTATTCAAGCGCAGAATGAAATCACCGATTTGCTGTCCGCCCGGCATCGCAGCAAAGAGCCCGATTTTACCGTTCGCAACCAGGCGGACTTGATGGAAAGAGTCTCGGCGGCTTCCCGCACAATGGGATTTCTGCTCGCCGGCGTCGCCGCCGTCTCGCTCGTGGTCGGCGGCATCGGGATCATGAACATCATGCTGGTGAGCGTCACGGAACGGACGCGCGAAATCGGCATCCGCATGGCCGTGGGGGCGCGCGCGGCGGACATCCTCGTGCAATTTCTGATTGAAGCGGTCACGTTGAGCGCGATTGGCGGCTCCATCGGCATCCTGGGCGGCGTTGGTTTTTCAGAATTTGTGGCCTACTTGAAGGATATGCCCACGGTCACACCTGTAATCTGGATCGCCATCGCGTTCGTTTCCAGCGCCATCATCGGCATCATCTCCGGATTTTACCCCGCGTGGAAAGCGTCCAAGCTCGACCCGATTGACGCCTTGCACTATGAATAGCGTGTGACTGCCGAAACCCTGTCCACGCACACGCCTGCGCTTTTTGATGCCGCCGTGGAACGCGCGGCGGAATTGCTGCGCGCGGGGGAAGTCGCCGCGTTGCCGACGGAAACCGTTTATGGCCTCGCGGCCAATGCTTTTGACGAAAAGGCCGTCGCCAAAATTTTCCTGATCAAAGGCCGTCCGGCGAACAATCCGATCATTGTCCACATCACGGGCGTCGCCATGGCCAAACGATGCGTGGCCCTTTGGCCGGCCGGGGCCGACCAGTTGGCAAAAGCATTTTGGCCCGGTCCGCTGACCCTCGTGCTGCCTTGCGCGAAAGTAATTCCAGCCAATGTCACTGCGAACGGCAAAACCGTCGGCGTGCGCTGGCCAAGCCATCCGTTCATTCAGGCGGTGATTCGCGAGTGCGGTTTTCCGCTCGCCGCGCCCAGCGCGAATTTATCCAGCCGCGTTTCACCGACCAATGCCGGGCACGTGCGCCAGCAGCTCGGCGACAAGATTTCTTTGATCGTGGATGGTGGCCAGTCGCAAGTCGGCATCGAATCCACCGTGCTCGATTTGACGGTGTCGCCGCCGCAAGTATTGCGTCCGGGCATGATTCACGCGGAATCGCTCGCCGCCGTTTGCGGTGAAATCCAAAGCCCAAAGTCCAAAGTCCAAAGTCTGGATTCGGCGCCGCGCAGTCCGGGTTTGCTGACGAAACATTATTCGCCGAAGGCAAAATTGGCGGTCTTGAACTGGCGTGACGACGCGGATTTGCGCTCCCAACTTTCAGCCTTCGACTTTCAACCTTCAACTTGCTTCATCCTCGCGCACGCTAAAATTCCCTCGGGTGGAAATTACGCGCGGGTGAGTGTGATTCCGCACGATGCGGAGGCGTTTGCGCGCGCGATTTACGCGGAGTTGCACCGTTGCGACGCGGCGGGCGCGGACTTGATTGTTGTCGAGTCCCCGCCGGAATCGCCGGAGTGGTCGGGCATTGCCGACCGGTTGCGGCGGGCAGCGGCGTAAATTTATTGTGCTGTTTTCCAGCGTTCCCGATCCGTGAGGAACAGGCGTTCGGGCAGGAAGTCGGTCGGCGAATTGCGGAGCGGGAAACCCTGCGGAATTTGATTCTGTAGCACTCCCAGGGCGATGAAACTGCCCCAACTGTGTTCGCCGGAGTGCAACATATCGGAGACGAATTTGCCGTCCATCGTTGCGGGGGTTAGGTAGAGCGCCTGCACCGTCTTCAAATTGTCGTTGATGGCGAAGAAATCGTCCTGCGCATTTAGCGTCAGCCATACGCATTGGTGCCGGCCGTACCACGCGACCGCCCAAGGCGCGTCGCTCATCATCAACTCATCCTCCTTCATCCAGCCCGCAACTTGCTGAATCTCCGGTGGATAATAAGGCGGATAAACCACCGGCAACACCTTGGGCGACAAAAATGTGAAAATCATCGGCAAACACGACAGCACCACGAAAACAGCGATGACAACATAACGCAACTGTGGTGCCGCCAGCCGCATCTGATCCAGGAAGGTGAAGAAAAAACTCACGCCATAGCAGAATACCAGCGGGATGAGCAGCACCAGCAGGTTTTCGGAATTCACCTCCGGCGATTCATCAGAAAGCTGTGTCTGCCCCAGCGCCTGGACCATGATGAACAAGCCCAGACACATGAGCAAAAAATAACGCATTCGCCGCACGGCTATTCCGCGAAAACCCAGCAGCAAACCCGCCAGAAACAGCAGGCTCGCCCAACTGCCGCCCAGCTTTGGCAGCCCGTTCACCAAAATGTCGCGCCCATTCGCCAACATTTTTTGCACATACACCTTGAACCACAACAGGTGCGTCAGGTCAGGATGCACCGACCGTTCCAGTTGGAATCGCGGAGACAAGCCAGTTGCTTCAGCGAAGGCATAACCCGCCGTGCCAAACAGCGTGCCGCTGACGGCGTAATTGCGAATCAACCACGGCGTCAACACCATCACAAACGCGCCCAAGGCCGCCAGCAGGTGCGGTATCCGCCGCGGGCCGCTGAAGAAAAACAAAAACAACGCGACGGGAATGATTGTCCAGCCAAACGCATACCGGGTCAACGCACCCACGCCCGTCAATACGCCTGCCGCCAGGGCCAGCCCCAGCAACCAGTTCGCGCGCGGTTGCGGTTCCCGCGCCATTTCCTCGATCCTCAACATACACCAGGTCAGCCCCAGAAAAATCAGCATCAGCAATATCGTGGACAGGCCCGACATGCTGAATCGCCACAACAAGTCACAACCGATGGTTAAAAGCGCCGCCAGCCAGGCCACGTTCACGTCAAACAATTTTCGCGCGAGGAAAAATGTCAGCACCGCCACCGCCAGCAGGAGAACCTCGTTGAACACCGCAATTAGAAAATCCGGCTGATAACGCAAAAAATGACTATTCTCGCCCCAAAATGGTTTCATGGGTTCAACCGGGTACCGAAACGTCCGCGCTTTCATCAGTGCGGCCAGCATGATTGGATACACCGGCGGATTCGCCAGGTCCGGATGGAGGGTGGATTTGATTTGTGCGAAATCCAGATTGGTGGCTGCCGGCGCCGGCGCATGTCTGGCCTCGTTGTGGCGTTGCACGAGGTAAAGACTGAACGGGCGGATAAACAGCGTGGTGTAACCTTTGCCCTCCGCGATGTTGCGCGCCAGTTGCGCCGAGTCCATCGCTTCCGGTGTGGCAAAATTTCGGTACGCATGCAAATTGTAAACCAATGCCAGACCCACAACGGCCAGGCCCAACACGAGAAACTGCAAATGGCGTGACACCACGCCGACATCCAACATGTGAATCAGTCTCTGAATCAGTTCCCTCAATGGCATAGATCAAAATCCTTCCAGATGGTACAGGTGTAACTTGCGATGAAACGTTCGCCGGCTCATGCCAATTTTTTTCGCCGCCAGTGTGCGGTTGCCATCCGTTTCTTTCAAGGCGCGAATGATCAACTGCTTCTCCGCTTCCTTTACCGTCATATCATTTCGCGCCAGCGCCGGCGCCAGATGACCGGAGGTCCCCCCGGCCCGCACCGGTGGCGGCAAATCGCGCGCCGAGATTTTTTCGCCGCGACACAACACCACCGCGTGTTCGATGGCCGCGCGCAACTCGCGCACGTTGCCCGGCCACGAATAATTCATCAGCCATTCGAGCGCGTCGGCCGTGAATGCGTTCAACGGCTTACCGTTCTCCTGCGCAAACTCGCGCAGAAATCTTTGCGCCAGCAGCGGAATGTCGTCCGTCCGCTCGCGCAACGGCGGCAATGAAATTTCCACCACGCGCAGCCGAAAAAACAAATCCTCGCGGAACGCGCCGGCCTTGACCTGGTCCTCCAGATTTTTGTTGGTAGCGGCAATCAGCCGCACATCGGCGGTCAAAGTCTTGTTGGAGCCGACGCGCTCAAACGTCCGTTCGCCGAGAAAGCGGAGCAGCTTCACCTGCAGCGTCGCGTCAATTTCGCCGATTTCATCCAGAAACAGCGTGCCGCCCTGCGCCTGTTCGAACCGGCCGATGCGACGCTCGTGCGCGCCGGTGAACGCGCCCTTTTCGTGGCCGAACAATTCGCTTTCCAGCAGCGTTGGCGCGAGCGCGGCGCAATGCACCGTCACCAGCGGCTGTTTTGCGCGCGGGCTGAGCTGGTGAATCGCCTTGGCCACCAGTTCCTTGCCCGTGCCGCTTTCGCCCGCCAGCAACACCGTCGCGCGCGTCGGCGCCACCTGCCGGACAATTTCAAAAACCTCCCGCATCACCGGGGATTCGCCCACCATATTTTCCAGGCCGAACTTCGAATCGAGCTGCTGGCGCAGGGAAACGTTTTCAACTTCGAGATTTTGCCGCTGCAACGACCGGGCGATGCGCATTTCCAGTTCGTCAATTTGCAGCCGCCCCTTGGCAATGTAATCGTCCGCGCCGCGCTTCATCGCATCCACCGCGAGTTCCTCCGAGCCGTAAGCCGTCATTAAAATGCAGACGGGCGGCCGGGACAGCGACTTGGCGCGCGCGATGAGCTTCAGGCCGTCCTCGTTCGGCAGGCGAAAATCCGTGAGCAACACGTCAAAGTTGTCGCGTTCGAGCAGTTCCGTTGCCGCCTTCGCGCTTTCGGCCACGTAAACATCGTAACGATCCTCCAGCGCCGCGCGCAGGCCGTCGCGCGTCGGTTTCTCGTCATCCACAATCAATAATGTGGGTTTCTCGGTCACAAATTTCAGAGTTGCGCGTCGGTAGTTTTTTCCTCCAGCAAGCGCGGTTTGCGTTCATGCCAGGGCAGCCAGACGCGGAACGTCGTCCCCCGGCCGACATGACTTTCCAGTTCAATCCGGCCGTCGTGCGCGCGAACGATGCGCTGCACGATCATCAGGCCGAGGCCGCTGCCCTTTTTTTTGGTCGTGAAAAACGGCTCGAAGATGCGGTTGATTTGTTCCTGCGGAATGCCGCCGCCCGTGTCCGCGACGCTCACCCAGACGCCGTCCGCGCCTTCGCCGGTCTGCAACGTCAGCGTGCCGCCCCGGGTCATCGCGTGCATCGCGTTTTTCACGAGATTCACCAAAACCTGCTGCATCTGCGTGGGATCAACCGGCGTGGCGGTCAACTGCCGCGCCAGCCGGGTATTCACGGTCAGGCCGCGATTGTCGAGTTCGGGCTGCAGCAGTTCGAGCGTTTTTTCCACCACGACATTGAGCGAGGTCACTTTCAGTTGCAACGGCGCGGGGCGGATTGCCTGCAAAAATTGCGTGACGATGTAATCCAGCCGGTTGATTTCGCCCTTGGCCACACCCAGGTATTGCTCCAGTTTCAGGGAAATATCCGCCGTCTCCGCTTCGGCAAACAGGATTTGCGAACGCGGTCGCGAACCCAATTTGGGCTTCGTGGCGTTCGTCCGGAGTTTTTTCAACTCGCGCTCCATAAGCTGCAAATGAATGTGCAGCGCATTGAGCGGATTGCCGATTTCGTGCGCGACACTGGCGGCGAGCAGCGTGAGCGCCTGCACGCGCTCACTTTCAATGGCTTCAAAGGTCTTCTGCCGCGCCTCGGTGGCGTCGTGTAAAATGAGCGCCAGACCGGAACTGCCGGCGGCTTCGCCGTCCAGCGGCGCGGCATAGAGCCGTAAAAAACGCGGGCGTGGATAATGCACCTCAAATTCGTGGCGGGCGATGCGTTCGCCCCCCGCGACATCGGTCTTGGAAATTATTTCCCAATCCACCTCGGGCAGCCAGGTGGTGATGTGCTGTCCCTCGACGCTGGGCTGCAAACCGATCAGGCGCGTCACAGCCTGGTTGAAGTAAATGATGCGGCCCTGCTCATCCACCACCAGCACGCCGTCTTCAATCGTATTGAACAGCGTTTCGAGGAAGCTGCGCTCGCGCGCAAGCCGCTGGACGACCGTTTGCAGACCTTCCGCGTCCAGCCGCCCGATGCGGCCAAGCACTTTGTCGAGAAAACTGGATTTAGGCGCTGCCATTGAGTAAAATTAATGTTTCAGAGTGTCAATTTGACGCAACAAAGAGATTTGTCAAATCAAAAAAATGGGCTTTGTGGCACAATCGCACTCGATTTGCTGCCTCACTTTCCTTCCGCCGTCAACGCGAGGAAAACATCTTCCAGGCCGGACGCGCCGCTTTGGCGGCGGAGTTCATCGCGGTTGCCCACCGCAATCAATCGACCGTTGTGAATGATGCCGATGCGATCCGCCATTTCCTCGGCCACGTTCAATTGGTGCGTGGAGACGAGCACGGTCATGCCTTCAACTGAGCGTTCCTTCAACACGTCCTTCACCACACGGGCGTGCTGCGGGTCGAGGCCGACCATCGGCTCGTCAATCACAAACACCTCGGGGTCGTGCAGCAGCGCGGATACGATGGCCACGCGCTGGCGCGTGCCGTGCGAAAGGCTTTCGATCGGGAGATTCACAAACTCGGCCAGATGAAAGCGCGCAATCAATTCCTGCGCGCTGGTTTCGATGCGCGCATCGGGCACTTGAAACAACTGGCCGGTGAAGCGGAAAAATTCCCACGGGGACAGCTTGTCGTAGAGAAACGGAAAATCCGGCACGTAGGCAATGCACCGGCGCGCTTCCAGCGGCTGCGTCTGCAGGTCGAAACCGCACACCCGCGCGTTGCCGGCAGTCGGTTTCATCAAACCGGCGAGCAGTTTCAGCGTGGTCGTTTTACCGGCGGCGTTCGGCCCCAGCATGGCGAAGAATTCCCCCCGCGGGATGGTCAGCGTCACGTCGTTGACCGCGATGAGGTCGCCGAATTTCTTGGAAAGATGGATGAGTTCGATCACGATTTACCCCATTGGTCGAGCGTGGCCGTCAGGCCGCCGGGCAGTTCGACGCGCAGAATTTCACCGAGCGTGCTGACATCAATGACCACCGGCTGGTCCAGCACGCGCGTTTCCAGACGGTAGGCCGACACCGGTTCACGGCCCATCATCAACCGTTCGTGATGTGCCTCCCAGCGGAGATTCCAAGCCAGCGCGGCCGGCGTTTGCGGAACGGCGGGCCAGTCCAGTCCGCCCAATGGTTCGCTTCCGAAATTTCCAGTCAGCGCGCGGAGCAACGCGTTGGGATTTTGCAATTCGGCAAAAGTGAAATCATGTTCAACGACCGCGCCGTCGGAGGCGATTTTCAAATGGACGGTTTGCTCGGCGGCGACGGAATGAATTTCCATCTTGGCAAAATGCGAGGACAATTTCAGATCCAATTCACGCCAGGCGCGGTTGGATGAAAACTGCAGGCGGCCATTGAAATTAAGTCGGTTCGTGAATTCGCCGAGGCTGACATTGCCGTCAAACCGGATTTGGTAGCCCGCGCGGGCGACGATGCCTTCCGGCGGCAGCTTGTCCTCGTCGAGCGCGGCCATGGCTTGTTCGACACTCGTGGAAAACTGGCAAAAGCCGGTTTTTTGACCGTCTTGAAAAACGGTCAATGACGACATGTCCGGCGCGGTCAAAATTTTCCGCCACACCAGATCCACCGGCACGGAAAAGCCGGTGCCGTGCGAACCGTATTCCGCGCGCCATAATAGCGCGTTCATCGCAACCCAAAATACCGTGATGGAAAGAAATGTGAGACGCGGAATCATGCGGGCCAGTCACGGCGACGGAAGGTTCAGGATTTGGCCGGTGTGAATCCGGCTCAGGTTCACGCCCGGATTCGCCGCCTGCAACGCGCCGAGCTTCACGCCGAGTTTGCGCGTGATGCTCATCGCTGTTTCGCCCGCGACGACCGTGTGCGTGCGCGGCCTGGCGGCTGGCTTGGTGTTTGCGGGACGGTCCGGGCTGGCAACGGCCGGCTCGGAGGAAATATTTTGCGCCGGTTGAACGGGAGTTGGATTGGCGGCCGGCTCCGGCGTGCTGTAAACCGGCGTTGGGGTCGCATTGGTTTTGGCCGCCGCCAGTTGACTGGCATAATACGCGCGCCATTTGCCGACTTCGTCCTGTAGCTGCCGGTTTTGCTCGGAGAGTTTTTCCAGTTGTTGTTGCGCGGCGGGCGCGCTCGGCAGCGGCAACACGTCCGCGGCCAGTTGCTGTTTGCAGCGGTAAATGCGCTGCTTGATGACATCCGCGTTGTCGGCATTCGGGTTCAACTTCAAATACTGCTGGTAATGAAAAATCGCCGCGGCGGGGTCAGATGCCTTTTCGTCAAAAAGCCAGCCGAGTTCAAAATGCGCCGCAGCGGAATGGGGATTCGCCTCCAGCGATTGCCCGAACGCTTCAATCGCGCCTTGAAAATCCATCGCGTTGACGAGGCCCTTGCCCTGGACGAAATGCGGCTCTTTTTCCTCGCTCAACTGGCTTCGCCCCGACGGCGTGCAGCCGCTCAACGCGACGGCGAGCCACACCACGCACGCGCCGCCAACCAACCGGATCCAAAATGACATGGCCTGAACCTAAACAAACCTGCCCGCTTGTGCAATCGCGCGCTGCAAAACCGGGCTTGAGATTCCGCGGCGCGCAGCGCAACTTGATGCCGGTTGCGCGCGTGGCGGAATTGGCAGACGCGCCAGACTTAGGATCTGGTTCCGAAAGGATTGGAGGTTCAAGTCCTCTCGCGCGCACCACTTTTGCCAATGAAAACGGCATGTTTTGCTCTGTTGACACAATCACGACACATGAAACGCAAGGATTTGGTAAACCTCTAGCAGTTTCGGTTAACATTGGCACAGTTTGCCAGGCTGCTGGGAAAACGGAAGCGGGTGAAGGTGGGGCGCGTCACTCCGTGCGCGCCGGCGTGGTAAATCAGAACGTATTCGTTGGCAAAAGAACGGCGGCCAGAGGACTGCCCGCCCAACCTGCCCCGATGTCTCAATCTCAATGTGAACTGCTATAAAGTGAGATTCCCAAAACGGATCAAACACCATGGCCGCGTGCTTGCCACAATCTACGGCAAGTGCAAAGGCCGCGATTCTTATCGTGTGGCGTGGCAAGTGGCCGATTGCTCCCCCAGTACGGCCAGCAATGTTTCCATCAAGCCAGGCTGTCGGCAGTTTTTTGCCGGGCGAAGCGTTCGGCGGCTTCTTTCGTTTCAAAAAATTTCCGCTGTCGTTTTCCGCCCTTGCCGTGCGAATCGTTGACGCGCCAGCGGGGTTTTCCGTGGTGGATAATTTTTTTATCTTCATGTTCGGTGCCTTTTGGTGCCTTGAAAAGCGACCGAAGAAGACCAAAAGTGGTCGAAGCGAGTCCAAGCTGAAGGCAGACTAAAACGCCTGAAAACGCTTGCTTTTATGCGTCAAGCCCTGACTTTGGAGCGCCATAAAAAATGGTGCGCATAGCAGGACTTGAACCGGCAAACGGGGTGTTCTCACGGTTTCCGGTCGGGGGTGTTTCGTTGCTTTTCATTGCCCATAGATTAGCAGACAAATGCCAATGCTGTCAACGATTATTGTGATTCTGTGGGCAAGTTGCGGCAGGAAAAACTGTGCAAATTCTGTGCAAGCCTGCATCTTGTGCAAAAGTTGTGCAAACCTGAAAGTCTGGCCGGGATTTGTGCAAACTCTGTGCAATGGTTCCTGCCGATATTGACAGGGCGGGGCAGGGTGCTGTGGCGGACGCTACCAACGACGGCGGCACGGAGACGATCAAAGCGGCTGTAATCAAAGCAGGCGCACGGCAACGGGCATTCTCGAACGCAAATAGGCCGGCACCCATCATTGAATCACAAGTGGCAACGGACATTTTTCGCCGCCTATTGCCGAGTTTTCCAAAACAGGTTTCCAAAAAAAATTTCCCGCCGGGAAAACGCCGTCCGCTGGCAACGGGTAAAAAAGGAAACTCTGGTTTGCGCTATTTCTTCCGCGTCATCATCCAGATCATAAATGTCGGAACAGCGCCAAACAGCCAAATCATAAACCAAAATCCAAGCCCTATCATAAATCCGATTGTGCCAAATGTCTTGGCCGACTGGTCATTGCTGGTTATTACAGGGTTTGCCTGTTCGCTTTGTGCGACTGCGAAGAAACCAGATACAACACCCAACCCACACAACGCCGACCACGCAAAAAATCCAATCAAGCAAATCAATGACACAATCTCGCCGAATGATTTTTGTGGCTTCGTGACTTGTTGAGGGCGTGGCAATGCGGGCGGGGGCGCAACGTGCTGTGTTTGCTGTTGGTGCTGGGGGACAAATAAATTCGTCGCCATCCCGCAATGTGGACAATCCACGCTGCGGGTTTCGCCCTTCTCAAAACCGGTGCAGTCAAATTCAATGTTGCCGTCGCAGTTCTGACAACGGCAAGTTACGAAGCGCGGGGATTCGTCCTGCGGGGTGTTCATGGTAGCAGCAAGGCGCGGTAAAATTTATTTCCGGCAATGGGATTTTGGTCTAGCCACAGATACGGGCTGGACGTGAGAAGCACGGTTGCCCGCGTCGTCCATGTCGCCATGTTCGGTGAGGATTGAATCTGATACGTCCGGCCAACAATGCCGGTGATCGTGACGCCCGCAAACGTGCCGATGCCAAGATTTGCGCCGGTCACAACTTGCGATTGCGGATTAAAACTGATTTGCCGGATGCGCTGGTTGTTGGAATCGGCAACGAAAACGCTGCCTTGCGACATACAAGCGCCGCTTGCATTGTTAAAGAGTGCGAGATTGCCCGCGCCGTTGGTGTAGCCGGTTTGCGTGAAGCTGCCCGCCATTGTCACGACGTTTGACGAGACATTCATTTTCCTGATTGCACCGCCGCAAGCGAGAATCAGGTTTCCAGAACTGTCAACGCACATTTGAGAAACAGAATTGAACGTGGCATTTGTGCCGATGCCGTCCGCACTTGAACTGTTATACAATTTCCCGGCCAACGTCGTGACATTTTGGCTTTGGTCAATTCTGCGAATCAAATGATTTCCCGAATCCCAGACGTAAATGTTGTTGGCAGAATCAGCAGCCAGCGCAGTTGGATTATAGAACGAAGTAAAGATTCCGTTGCCGTCGGCATTCCCGCTATTTCCAGAGCCGGCGAACACGCTCAAAACTGTATTGCTTGCGTATCGGTAAATTTTGTTGGCTGATGAAATATAAATGTTGCCAAAAGAATCGGCGCACGCGCCCATAATGGTATAGGTAAGGTTGAAATTGGTGTATGTGATGACCGCGCCAGCGGTGATTTTATAGAGCCAAACATTATACTGGCTGGTGAAAGCCCAGAGCGTATCGTTGCGGTCAATTGTCAAACCGCCTATACCCGAACCTAAATTAACATTCGTTCCAGTTCCTTGCGCGTTGCTTCCACCGCCCGCAAATGTTGACACCGTGCCGTCCGGTGCAATTTTTCTGATTCGGTAATTGCCGGAATCCCAAACAAAAAGGTTGCTGTGCGAATCAGCGACAATGGAACTTGGATTATTGAACATCGTCAGTTGTCCAACGCCGTCCAGATACCCCGAAAAGCCAGAACCGGCAAAGGTTTGAACAACTTCGTTGTTCGTGTCGTTTGTCTGCGCGTGGGCGTGCCAGCCGAATGAAGCCATGACCGCCGTTAGAACCGCGATGATTTTTGTTTTCATTATTCCGTGTCCGCGTTGCCTGTGCCGCTGCCAACAAAAAGGCGTGCCATACTCACGCCCCGCAACAGGCACTGGTATGCCCTCAAGGAACGCTTTCAGACACGCCCGATGAGGGCGTGACCTCTGCGCTATCCTTGATTCAAAGTTACCAGTTTTGTTGCGGACAGCAGCCGAAGCTACGCAAATTAAATGTTGTGTGTTTTCTGGTCGGTATTTTTTAGCTGACGCTGACGATTGAACCACAAAAGGCGGGCGGCAACAATCCCGTTTTGCTGACGCCCACACCAGCCTTCGGAAAGCGCATTTTAGCACACTTGTTCGCGCGCAGGCGCGTGTGAGCCATGTAAAACTGCTAATTTTTGCACGTTTTACGCTGATTAAGCACATGGGCAAAACGCGGATTTTGCCGCGTTTTGATTGGAAACATTGATTGCAGTGACGGTTTCGGAATGGCGTAATTTGACTATATCCCCCGCGTGCGCGCGTGCGAGTCATTTGAAAGCATCATTTCGGCGCGTCATCTTTGATGAGTCCAATCTTTTTGAAGGCATCGTAAAGAGACATCCGGCCATAGCCAGAACGCGCCCGTTCGCGCCATTGGGATGCTTGGCCGACGATAAAGGAAATGTCCCGGTCAAGCGTTCGCCATTCACGGTGAAACATCACCCGGCCAACGGCGTGAATATCCATTTTCCGCACTCCCCGCGCCAGCATCCGCGCGAGGTGTCCGCGCCGTTCGTCAATTTCGCGCTGACTGCCCCGGCGGTATGGCACGCGCTGGCCGGGGCGGATGGTTGGTGGTTTCGCAATTTTATTCATCCGATTGAAGATTTGAGCAGCCACTTGAAACGAGCTGCGAATTTATTTGGCACATAGTTCGCCGTTTTCTTGATGATGCACAGCCGCACGAATTTTTCACGAATCCCCGCCGCGCCTTTGCCGGTGATGCCAAGCCGCTCTGCCAGGTTGTCCCGCGCAATTGGAAAATCTGCCGCGCTGTCTTGCTCCGCTTTCCGCGCGAAACTCCGCACAATCCGAAACGCATCGCGCTCGTTTTCCGTTTCCAACCGGGTGAAAATTTGCCGCTCGTTAGCTGAAAGATTTGATCTCCAATTTTCCGCCAGTCCCGCCCACAATTTTTCAAAGCTCTCCATGTGCTGTTGTTCGCCGGCCTCGGTTGAAACGGTCTTGCGCTGGAATTGAGCCTGCACTAGCTGCCGCGCAACCGAGATGCCCACTTGATTGAAAATCTCACCAGTCAGGGCGGCAAGCTGGTCGTTCCGGCTGTTTGATTTTGTGATGCCAAACTTGTGAAGAAGTTCCGAGTTAAAAGGATTAGAAAAAGAAGAAGGAGAGAAAGAAGCTTTTTTCTTTGTATCGGGGAAGTGAGTTTCTAAACCGTTGTAATTCAATGGCGCGGTTTTTGACTTCCCCGATAGGACAGTTTCAAGGGAAGTGCGGCAATTTTCCCAAACGATTTCAGAGCAAGAATCAGAGCCGGGATTCCAGCCACCGGGCGCACGCATCCCTTTACCAAAGCGCGACGGCAGGCTATCAGGCGGAAAAATTTCACAGACACCGGAGACAATCGGCACGTTGATTTTGCCAGCAACGGATTTCAGCAACCGAATCCATTCGCCGGTCGGGTGAAAGTCTGGCGAGATTGCCCAGACGTGCCAGCCACCGCTGCCGCTCGTTTCCAGAATCACGGCCAAGCCGGGGGCGTTCAATAGCACCCGGAAAGCTGCAAAGCCCAACTCCCGCGCCCGGTCTGACTCGCCGTTGTGCGCGTCAAAATCCATGCCGCCCCAGCGGGATTGCTGTTGGTCATTTGTCGAGTAGGGAACAAAGGCGAGCTTCCGCAATTTCGGCGGGGTTGTGATGCTTTGTAACGCCCAAGAAATTGCCCGGTCAACGCGCAGATTCTTACTGCGGACATATTTTTTGCACCCGTCTTTGTCCCGAAAGCCCATGACGAAATGCGTTGTGCCGTTGCCGTTGTGAAGATGATCGTAAAGCGCAGTCAATTCGCTCCGTGTCCAAACGGCATCGGCGCGTTGTGGTTGCCAACTCAAAAAGGCGAGCGGATTCGCGCCGGAGTCGGCGGGGTGCGTCCGCAAGTGAAGCCGCTTGTTTGGGCGTTCGCTTCCTACGCTGGCGGATTCAAGAATCATGGCATCGTCACCCGGCTTTTTGCCAGTTGTCACCGGAGCGACGAAACGGGCGCGGATTTCTGCGCATTAGTGACCGTTTCGGCGGATTGGTAGCGATCAATCAACCGTCGCGCCCAAGCCATCCCATGCGGAAATTCAAACGTGCGCAAAAATCCGCCAGCGACGCCCCGCGCCACCAACTTGCCGTCAGAGCGGCGGGAGAGTTTTCGGGCAAATTCGGCAGAGCGAGTTTGGACCCAGCAGGTGCCGGGAGCGACGAGCCACGCCGAAAGCCAGCGGTCGCCGATGGTTTCGGTTTTCATTCGCAACCTCCGCGTTGAAGGCGAAGGAGCGCGGCCTCGACTGACGGCCAGTGGAAAAGTTTTCGACGGCCAATTTTTACGCAGGGCAATTTGCCTTCCTCAATCCAGTTGAACGCCGTGCGGCGGCAAATTGGTAGATGCCGGAGCAATTCTTTTTCGTCCCAAAAGGTTTTGTTGAGTTGAGGTATTGCCGCCAACTTCGCGTTGCTCGTGGCGGTTTCGGGCATTGATTTATCAATCATGCCCACGGTTATACGCCCATACGCGAAAATTGCTTTCGGATGAAAACCGCGCGAAAAAAAGCCAATCTCAAAGAGGCTTCAAAATGATGCTGCCGTCGCTTTGCTTCACCGCAGACTTAATCCGCCCCGGCCCCTTGAAAGAAACCAAGCCAAGCTTTTTGATGGCATCATTAACACGGTCGTATTGCACGTCGGTTATGCGAACGCAGGACAAAAAATTTGTCAGTGCTGTATGGGTAAAAAGGCAAAATGGCGGAAAATTGCTATCCGCCCATGCTGGCCAATAATTGCCAGGACACCAAAACGAAACCAACCAGTGTTCAAGGGTTTCGCCAGAAGGTTCGTCAGGGTCAAAGCAAACAACCTTGCGACGGCCATTTAGCGTTTCCGGGATGGCGACTCTGAAAAATTCAATATCGTTTTCTTTGATGGCTTGCTCAATGCCGGGATAAACCTGCGGATTCCACAAGGCAGAGCCGTGTTTGAGCAAAAAAAGCGCGAGTCCTTTTTTCCGTTGTTCCCAGTGGTTGTAGATTCCTTCATCACTTGCACCTTTAGGAAAACTCTTGGTGTCCGCACCCAGATCGTTGTTTTGAACGATTTGGAACGCTTGATAAGCACTTTGCCCGACATCCCTAACGGCACGCCGGAATTTTTCAGGGACAATTTTTTTGAACGCCTCGTGAAGCGGCTGCGGTTCATTCAAGTCGTCATCGTATTTGGCACCTTCGACGAACCTATGATGCGCCCGAAACCATTCCGATGTTTCCAGCCAGAAAGGTTTCTGATCTTTGGCAAATGGGCATTTAACCACATACGGCGGCGGAATGTATTCAGGCTGCTCGCTGGTATTTTGCCGCTTCGTTTTCACGCGCGTTTTTCCGACGCTTTCGGTGTTACGTTGAACCATTTTTCCGCGTCGGCTTTCGTGGCGAGTCCTTTGTAATGCGCGTGAATCATCGCGGGCGAGTTGCCCGCCTGTTGCGCGGTCTGGTTTTCGTTGGCGTGTGCGGCGAAATGGTAGGTGCAAAAGGCGTGGCGCAAGCCATTGGTTTTGCGCGTCACTTTGGCGGCTTCGCACAGTTCAACGAAGTGCTGTTGAAAAGTGATTTCGTGACCTGTCCAAAGTTTGCCAGTTTTCAGTTTGCGAAACGGTTCAAGCCAAGCGGCCAGCGCGGGGCAGATTTCCACAAGGCGACGCTGGCGCGTTTTAGCCTTGCCCGCCGTGACTTCAATGTGACCGGCGACGCGCCACACGTCCGCCCAATCCAAGCGCAACAATTCCGCCGTGCGCAATCCGGCCAATCCGCCAATGGCGATGATCGGGCGGAAGGTGTCATCGGCAGCGGCCAGCAGCGCGGCCAATTCTTCCGGCGCGTAAAGTTCCACGGCGGCGGTGTTCGCGCGTTCAGGGCGCATGGCGTCGGCTTCAATCAGGCGGTGCGTCGGGGCGAGATAATCTTTGCGGACTGCCCATTGCAGGAATTGGCGGACAGTGGCGCGGTAATGGTTGCGGGATTTCGCGGAACCGGCAGCGCGGCCATTGCGGGACGACTTTTGCACCGTGTCGAGGGAAGCAATGAAGGTGTCGAGGTGTTCCTTGCTCAAATCACAAACGGCGGTGTTCGGGAACATGGCGGCGAAACGGTCTAGCTGCAATTCGCGGTTGTAAGCGTATTTCGCGGACAGTTGCGACCGCTGGCCGGCGGCGGCTTTGGTGCGCGGGGCGTCAGCCTGTAAAAATTCCGCGACGGCTTCGGCAATGTCTTTGCGCGTCACGCTGACAACGGTGCGCAGATAGCCCGTGACGGCTTCATCCAGACTGCGGCCATGAAGTTTGCCGGACGCCTCGACAAACTCGCGGACAGCGGCGAGCAGCGAAACGGTGCGGCCTGTGGACTGCCGGAAGGATTCGAGGCTTTGCAACGCGGCGAGCGCGTCGCGTGACTGGCTGGCGGAAAGCGCGGCGGCTTGTGAACCATTGGCCGCGTCGCGCACAATGCGTTCGGCGGCGGCTTTGGCGGCGGAATAGTCGGCAAAGGTTTGCATCCGGCGTTTGCCGGCGACGGTGTAGCTGACGCGGTAGTAATTGAAATTTCCGGCAGGGCGGTAGATTTTCGCCTTGCTGGCGCGGTGCCGGATGGTGACGGGGAACCTCACGCGCTTGTCAGCCGTTCGGGCTGAATTTTGTGCAAACTCTGTGCAAACTTCCTGACTACCCCCAATTTCATTTGGAAAAATGGTGCGCATAGCAGGACTTGAACCTGCACACCTTTCGGCACTACCACCTCAAAGTAGCGTGTCTGCCAATTCCACCATATGCGCTCCCGCCCTCAAAGTAAACCAAGCGACGGCGGTTTGTGCAAGTTGAATCGGTTCCACCAAGTCGCCGGGACCCGCAAATATTTTGCGCGTTCTTTTTAATTGCCCCAAAACCATTGCCAGCCGCGCCAGCGATCGGGATGCGCGGGGTGGAAACCTTCGCCATGCGCCGGCCCCAAATCCCATTGCATCAGCACGCCGATGCTTTGCGCGCCGCGTCCCTGGGACCGGAGGGCGTCAATGCCGTAAGCATAGTCGAGCATGATTTTGAAACGGTCGGATGGCGCGCGATAGAAGATGCCGCCGCCCACGCCGGTGAGCGAGTTGCCGGGCTGCCCCGTGCCTGGCAGATAATCCACAACCGCCGTGGCCGCGTTCGCATCCAGATTCCACCGCTGACTTTTGTCGAGCGGCAAAAGATAATTCGCGTTGAGCAGCACAAATTGCTGCGCGCTGATTTCCTGGAAATAATATCCGGGCAGGGACAGCGGAAATTCCGCCACCAGCGGTAAAAATCCACCGAGGCGATACGCACTGAAACGGTCGGCGTCCACGCTCGTGCCGGCCGTCAGCCGCACATAAATATTCTGCTGACTCTCGGGCAGTGTGTAGGACAACGCGGCTTCCGCCCAAAACAAATGTGATTGCTCTTCGACTGCGCGGTCGCCGTTGAAACCGTACGTTCCGGAATCGGTGCGAAACTGTCCTTCGTACCAGATGGACAATTCCATCGCCAGCGCCGGGAACAGCGTCGGCTCGATGCCGCCCCAGCGCAACCCGGTGCGGACGTTGAATTCGCCCCGATCCCCCGGCAATTGGAACGTGGGCGACGTGCTGTCGTTGCGGTCGTAGGTAGCATAGTGCGCCGTGCCACGCAGGACGAGGTTCAGCGGGATCAGGTCACCGGGGTTGAACAGGTGATAAACGCTCGCGGAAATTTCACCGCCGCTGCCCTCAAAAGACTGGCTGGAATAGTAGGTGCCGCCGTGGATTTCGTTGTAGCTGTCCGCGAAGCCACCGCCAGCCAGCCCAACGGCGAAGTCCGTGTTCGGCCCCAACCCGCCGACAAAACCAAGTTCGGAGTCGAGATACACCGGTGCGAGCGCCAGCCGCAGGGTCAGGTTCGTGCGCAGAAAATCCGGCTGGTTATGATAATAGAACGCATAGCCGGCAAATGGCGCGTGGCCTTCCAGCGGTTGGTTGTAGCCGAACTGGATCAGATCGCGCTTGATCGGATCAATTTGCGCGAACACGAAAATCGGGGCGAACAACATCAGCCACAACAGCACGCGCCCGATCGGTTTCATCGCCATTCTCGTAACTCAAAGCCGCGCCGCCAGCAAGCGCGAAACTGCGGCGGCCCGCTCGTTGGCTAGGCGGGTGGCACAGGCCCGGAAGAATTTGGACTGGTGGTATGTGGATGCGTCTCAGCCCAGCCACAGGAAACACAAGGCAAACACAATCGTCGCGGGCAACGCCCCCAGCAGCAGGTCCAGCGGTGAGATGCCGTCGGGGAAAAATTGTTTCAGGATGGATTGACCGGCCGGATTCGGGGCATTGGCAATCACCGTCAATCCGCCGCCAGTGACCGCACCGGCAACCACGGCAAACTTCATCACCGCGGCCAGGTTGGGCACCAAAGTGGACAGGTAGGTGATGGCGGCGTTGTCGTTGAACGCTGTCAGGCCGATGGCGCCGAGCAGGAGCGGCACCTCGTTCAGCCGGCTCAGGACCGGGGCAATCCACCATTGCTGGAGGCCGCCGTGAATGACCAGGCCGGCCAGAAAGAAACCCACCATGATCGGCGAGCGCAGTTGCAACTCGGACTGGTATTCCGCCGTCACCTCGAAAAACGCCAGGAAGAAAAGGGAAACGCCGATGAGGAAGACCGGATAATGGGCATACCAGACCAATGCCGACACGAACAAGAGATGCCCCACCGTCACCCATACTGGAATGGAATCGTGGCCGCCCGACTGCGGCGTGTCGGCGGCAGCCGCCGGTTCCGGTTTCAGCCGGGCCAGTTGGTTTCGGAAGACAACGTAGTAACCGGCGTTGGCAATGGCGATACCCAGCAGCACAATCCAGCCGAAATGGCGGAACATGAACAGCGTGTTCCAACCCCACGGACCCGCCACCATCAACACCGGCGGCGCGGCATAATGCGTTAGCACGCCTCCGACCGAGACGTTGGTGAACAGCAATCCCAGAGTGGCATAGGCGAAACGCGGCGCGGGTTTCAACGCGTAAAACTGCCGGCTCAGCAGCAGGGCGGAGATGGTCATAGCTGCCGGTTCACTGATGAGCGAGCCCAGCAGCGGTCCGAGGGTGAGAATGGCCAGCCACCACGCACCCGGACCGCCGCCGCCCAACCGGGCAAAGAACCTGAGGCACTGTTCCGCCAGACGCAGGATCGGTCGCGTGGATGAAATGGCCATGATTGTCACAACAAACAACGGCTCCCTGTAACTGACGCGCTGGTTCAGATAGTCGAGCGTCGGTTGCCGGCCCACCCGCCACATCATCAGCACAAACAGGGGGACCACCCAGATGCCAAAGACCACCTCCACTTCGCCAAAGAAGTGCAGCACCCGGGCCGGCATCGAGGCCGGACACAGCCCGGTATTGGCGGCGTCGGCCTTCCAGCACTGTTCGTGCCTTGCTTCCAGGATATTCGCCCAGCGCGTGAATTTATGCGTCAGGAAGGTGTGAATCACCGCAGCCAGAAAAATCAGCGTGGCCCACAGGTTGAACGGTTCCTGATGCACCCGGTTCACCAGGACATCCCACACGCCGGTCATGTCCGCGTCGTTGTAGCTTTCCAAGGGCGGCGGGAACGGGAACATCTCCGGGACATTCGTCAGCGCGGCGCCGGCATTATCGGCGGCCGCGGAAGGCAAGGCCATCGCCAGCAGCAGGAACAAAACCATCACTGCGGCGCATGCAAACCGGCGGCATCGGAGCGTTGCCATGGCCGCAAGCTTGGCCGCCCCCAAGGAATCTGTGCAAGCACGAACTCGTCTTCCCTCCCTCTTGGCGGAAATTCAATCTCGGAGTTCCTGCTAAAACCTTACGCCGAAACCGACAGTCAGATAGTAATCGCTTTTTTCCGGGATGCTGTCGTCGGACCGCGTCTGGGGGTTTTGCAGGTAATCCCAGATGAACGAGACGTCGAGGTTGAGGTGGCGCTTGATTTCAAACTCCAGCGTGGTAACGGCATGGTGGGTGTACTGGCCGGCATCCCGCTTGGTGACTATGCTTTGCAATGTCTGGATGAACGTGAGGCGGCTGGTGAGATCGTACTTGAAGCTGGATTCAAGCACCCCGGCCAAGGTGGACGCGGTGTCGGGTTCGCCTGGATTGACCGTGTCAAACCGGGTGTATTGGTAGCCGGGGCCGGCCGTCACCGTCCATTCCAAGTCGCTCTGGTCGAAGATGTAGTAGCCTGCGCTAACGCTGTCCGTCAGGCGGTACGAAATATTGGCCTGGGAGTCGTGATAGTATTCGAATTGAACCGGGCGCACGAACCAGTTGCGGTTGAGCCGAACATCGTAGGACAGGTTCACGCGGTCGTTGTTCGCGTTTTGGACATTGTTGACCTGGCTGTAATTGCCCAAGTAATCCAGCAAAAACGTGGTGTTGGGTGTGCGCCGGGCCAGTTCGGCGCTGGTGTTCACCGTGGTCTGGCTGTTGTTGCCGGATTGCAAAACGACTCCCACGACGGCCTTGCCCGACCAGTTGCGCATTCCCGTTTTTCCGCCGCTGGGCGTAATCCCCGTGAGCAGCTCCAGCGGCTGACTAACGGCTTCCGGCCCCATGACCATCACGATACCATTGCTGACCACGACGTTGCCATAAAGCGGCTTCTGGTCCTCGAATTGGGTGAACATCCGGTGGGCGGGGTAAACCTGCCGGACATTCTTCAACTTCAACGACTGTTCATCGAGTTCGTCGCTGTCAAAATCGACCTCCTTGTTCTGAATATATTTGAGCTGGCCCCGCAACCATTCGCCCGACTTGAGCTGGACCCAGTCGGCGCCGTCGTGGCCGACGGCAGGTGGCACCCAGTCCAGGTTGGTGGACGCTGTCGGAGGAGGCCGGTTGGTGGAAAGGGCGGCTGGCGCCGGCGGCGCATTGGTTTCGCCGGGCACGGGCCGATCGAGTTTGCGGATTTGCGCTTGATAAATGGTCATCCGGCCGCCGAGATTGGACTCGAACACCACGGTGTTGGTCGTTTCCTCGATCACCGTGCCGACGAACCGCTCGCCGTTCGTGGCAATCAACACATCGGCCCGGGCCGGCAGCGCAAACGCCGCGAGGACCAGTGCCCACAACCATGATTTCGATGTTTCGCTCACGGATGAGTTTTCAAGATGAGCCTGGTTATTTTGCCGGTGGCGGGGTTGTCGTCACAAGGGTTTTCTCGCTTTGCACTGCGGCGAATTTCCGCCACCACTCGTCGGCCGGCTCGCGTGTCCAGCCGGCGGCGCTCCGGCAGCAGGCTAGCGCATCGTCCAGCTCGCGGGCATCAGCCGGCCTCGACGCCGGGTTTTTGGCCAGACAGCGCATCAGGAGCTCCTCCAAATCGGGCGATATGGGTTTGCCGAGCCGTTCGGAGGGACGCACGGGCAAGTCCTTCACTTGGTGCATCAGCACTTCGCCCAGCGTGAGGCAATCGAACAGCGCTTCGCCGGTGACGAGAAAATATCCCACCGCCCCCAGCGAATAGAGATCGCTGCGCGCGTCCACATCGTTGGCATGTTCCACGGCCTCGGGCGACATGTAGAGCGGTGTGCCGAGCGTGGCCTCGGCCATGGTCAATTCGGCTCCGCCTTGGACGTCGCGCACCTTCACGAGGCCGAAGTCGAGCACCTTGACGAAATCCGGCACGCCGCCACGCTGGGTCAGGAATACGTTGGCGGGCTTGATGTCGCGATGCACCAGGCCGATGGCGTGCGCTTCGGCGAGCGAGCCGCAGACCTGCCGCAGGATGGCTATCACCCGGCCCTCCGGTTGCGCGCCGTACAGTTTAACCAGCCGGTCAATGGTCAGGCCGTCCAGGTACTCCATCGCGTAGTAGAAAATGCCTTCGGGTGTGCGTCCGTAATCGTAAAGGGTGATCGTGTTGGGGTGCGTCAACTGGCTGGTCAACTGCACTTCCCGCTCGAATCGCGCGGCGCTGGACTGGGTCAGCTTGTCCGTCTGCAGCAACTTCACCGCCACCGGCCGTCGCATCAGCGCATGATGCGCGCGATAAACCGCGCCGAACGCGCCCTCGCCAATCTTGTCGTCCAGCGCGTACTGGCCGAGTTGTTTGGCTTTCAAGGCCGCCCTCCGGGCCGCCGCCTGCAACCGGTTAGCCAGCCGCATCAGCACATAAACCAGCACCGCGCCGACGATCAACAATCCGAAGATGGACCAAAAGCCCATGCGCAGGATGTACAATGGACGGAATGCCTCGGCCCGGTCCATCTCCGTGACCAAACCCATGTTGAAATCGTCCAGCCACGTCCAGGCGCCTACCACCGGCACGCCGCGATAATCACGATAACCATTGGCATCCACACCCGCACGGCCGCGCAATGCCTCGCTGACGGCATGGACGAACGGCAACTCCGTGCGGCGCTTGGGCGACTGGCGCCCCCGGCTGAGGTCCACCAGCGGATCGCGCAACTCCAAAGTCAGGATAGAACGCGAATCCGGATCGTCAGGAATCAATCCCAGTCGCTTGAGATCGTTGTCGAAGCGGCTTTCGGAAAGTTGCTTGCCATCACGGCCAAAGGCGTAGGTCTCACCGGTCTGGCCGGCGCGGGCTGTGGCGAGGATGCGAGTGAAGTCCGTGTCCGGCTCGATGCGCAACCCCAGGATGGCGACGATCTGGCCGTCGGTTGAACGGATGGGAGCGGCGGCGAACATGGTGGGCACACCGGCGCGCAAGTTACCTTTGGCATCCTGCAACATTTGCACACTGGGAAAAGGCTGGGTAACCAGGACCTTGCCGGCCAGGCAGGATGCCATCGCCTCGGCGTTGCCCGGCGGCCTTTGCATGCCGATGAGCTGGTCACGCATCGCGGCGAGCACCATGAAATTGGTGTTCAGCACCACGAACCCGTTGAAGCCGCGGCGGCCAAGCATGGGACTCAGATGGGCGCGCAACGCTGCAAGTTGCGGCGACGTCAGCAACGCCGCCTGCACCTGCGTGGCGGTTTTGGCCTGCTCAACCAGGCTGGTGGCGAGCTCGCGCACGCGGTCGTCTTCCGCGATGTCTTCCGCCTCCGATTTCATGGTGACCGACCATGCGCGGAGCGCCTCGGTATTGGCGTTCAGGATGGTTTGGAGCGTACCGGCGATCTGCTGTTTCGTGGCGCCCTCCATTTTCACGCGCAACCAGACGCCGAGGAACACGAGAACCAGCGCCGCGACGAGCGGCCAGATCCACAACTGGGTGCGGAGAAATCCCTGCGTGCGCGTTAGAACAGAGGCGACGCTGGACGAACGGGAATGGGATGAGTTTGGTTGGCTCATGTTGGTTGACGAGTGATCGCGCCAATGTCAGCTAAACTGCCCTCAAAAAGCCAGCCTGAACTTACAGGTCACATCAGCAACACAACAGGATTGCCGGGGTCGCCGCACCGGCGCGCACCCGTTTCCACTAAGCTTTGTAGAGGCGGGTTCGCATTCGGATTGAGTTGGCCGAAGCGCATCGGCTTGATTAGACTCTGCGCGGTAAGTTGGCAAACAAATCAAAATCATCCCATGAAAATTGATTCCAGCGAATTTCGCGTCCGGCCGGATGAAACGGTGAAACTCAAAAAATGGCCGACCCGGGTAAAGCCCTTTTACAAATCGAAGGAGAACTACAAAGCCATCCTCGAAACGAACATCCAGGAATTGAGCGGGCAGCAGGGGCTGCTCTATGCCCGCCACCGCCATGCGCTGCTGCTGATTTTTCAGGCGCTGGACGCCGCCGGCAAGGACGGCGCCATCAAGCACGTCATGTCCGGCATCAATCCCCAGGGCTGCGAGGTTTTCAGCTTCAAACAACCCAGCGCGGAGGAACTGGAACATGATTTTCTCTGGCGCACCACGCGCCGCCTGCCGGGGCGCGGACGCATCGGCATTTTCAACCGCTCCTATTACGAGGAGGTGCTTATCGTGCGTGTGCATCCCGAAATTTTGCGCGCGCAGGAACTGCCGGAAGAATTGCTCTCGGACAAGAAGTTTTGGGAACACCGTTTCCGTTCCATCAACGACTTGGAAAAACACCTGCATCGCAACGGCACGCGCATCGTAAAATTTTTCCTGCACCTGTCCCGGGACGAACAGCGCCGGCGGTTTCTCGAACGCATTGACGACCCGAAAAAGAACTGGAAGTTCAGCCAGGCCGATCTGGCGGAACGGAACCGCTGGCCGGATTACCAGAAGGCCTACGAAGATTGTTTGAGCGCGACGAGCACCAAGATCGCCCCGTGGCACGTCGTCCCCGCCGATGACAAGCAGAACGCCCGGCTCATCATCTCGCGGGTGATTCTTGACACCTTGGAATCCTTGAAAATGAGTTATCCCGAGACCAGCCAAGCGCGCCGCAAGGAATTGCTGACGATCCGCAAATTGCTCGCCAAATAAAACCGCCATGACCGGGCTGCTTGCCGCCGTTCCAAACGGGTTTCAGGGAAAGCCGGTTGTTCTGGCGATCTTCGCCATTACCTACCTTGGTATCGCTGCGGGACGCGTTCCGGGACTGAAACTCAATCGCGTGGGCATCGCCCTGCTCGGCGCCATCGCCCTGATGATTTTCGGCGGCATCGGCGCCGGCGAGGTTATTTCCTACGTCAACTGGCCAACGATTTTTCTGCTCTTCGGATTTTTTGTTCTCTCGTCTCAACTTCGCCTTTCCGGATTCTACGACCTGGTGGCCAACGGCATTTCCGCCCGACTCGGAAATCCCGCGCGGTTTCTGATCGTATTGATGCTGGTCACCGGCGGCCTCTCCGCGTTCCTAAACCACGACATCGTCTGCTACGTTTTTGCGCCCATTGTCGGAACCGCGCTGCTCCGCAAACGGCTCAATCCCATTCCATTTCTGATCGCGCTGGCCATTGCGAGCAACATCGGCGCGGCGGCGACGATCATCGGCAATCCGCAGGACATGATGATCAGCCAGGTCGCACATTTGAACTTCGGCCATTACCTGCTTTGGTGCAGCCTGCCGGTCATTTTTGCGATGGCCGCCGCTTACGGCATCATCTGGCTGATGTCGCGGAAAGATCTCGCATCCGTTTTACCCGTGCAAAATGATGCAAACTATCAAACGTATCCGTTCAACCGGCTGCATACATTCAAAGGTTTGATCATTCTCGCCGTGGTCATCGGTCTGTTTTTTTCATCCTTGCCCAAGGAAGTGATCGTGCTGGCCGCCGCCGGCATTCACCTGGCCAGTCCCAAGTTTAGCACCGATGATTTGTTGAAACTGGTGGAATGGCCCATCCTCGTGCTCTTCATGGGATTATTCGTCGTCACCGGCGCGTTTCAATCCACCGGTTATGGCGATCAGATGATGCAATCGCTCGCGCACGGCGGGTTCAATCTCAACCAGCCGCACTGTCTGGCGCTGACGACGGCGGCGCTGTCCAACCTGATCAACAACTCGGCGACCGTGATGTTGTTGCTGAAAGTCGTTGATCTTTCGCATCCCGCCACGGCCTATATTCTCGCCCTGGCCAACAGTTTTGGCGGCAGCTTGATCATCGTCGGCAGCGTGTCCAACATCATCGTGGTGCAACAAGCGCACGAACTGGGCGTACACATTTCGTTCCGCGCCTTCGCCCGCCTGGGCGTGCCGGTGACGCTGGCGGCCATTGCCGGCCTGCTGGTGTGGATGACACTGATGACCTGAAACCCTGAACCAAGCAAAGGCCACGTAAAGCTGCACCACATGGCGAACTGCATCAAACCCTTCTGACATGGTGCGAACGCGTATGCGCCGAAGATTTATTGGCGTCAATTCCGCCTTCATCCCGCCGGACGAAACTTCAGCCCGACTTCGACCATGATTTGGGCGGGGGACTTGTCCGCTCACCAGGCCATGACCAGTTGGAGTTGAAAGACCATCGCCTGATCGGTGTCCCGATGAAAGGCCGGGTCCCAGATCGTCTGGAAATCGGGCTGGATTTTGATCGTGGGGGTCAGTTGCAGGGCATAGACCATCTCCAAAACGTATTCGTTTTCATGGTACACCGTCTTGGTTGTGGACGAAGGCTGGCTCCAGACGAACCCAACGCCGAGAAGATCGTTGCTCGTCCGCTCGAACAACATATGTCTGAACGGTCCCTGCAGGACGAACCCGCTGCCCGCCTGGGCGGATGCGCCGTCGGACACCTTGGAACCGCCGAAGCCAAAACGCCCGAACCAGCCCAGCGGCGAATCCGAGCCCAGTTGCTGCTGAAGGTCGAAACATAGTCCGCCGCCGGTGGAGCCATTCACCTCGGCCGCAAACGGCTGGATGCGATAAACGCCGGGTCCCAGGTCGAAAATGTCCCGCGGCGCGTAGCCGATTTCTCCGGGCACAGACCAGTTTTCCCCGCTGAAATCCGCCCACGGCGCGAAGCCGGCCGGGGCGTTGCCCATCGAACCTCCAGCCATGGCGTACCATTCATCTGCCGGCTGCCACTGGAGGTTGACTCCGAAATTGTATTGCGCCAGGGGCAGCACTTCCGAGTTGATCAGAGCCGAATTCATGAACTTGCTACGACCACTGTCGGCATAGGCGTTGCGATCAATATAATTGCGCTGGCTGACCATGCCCGCGACCACGACGATTTCGCCATGGCGCGCGGACTGTTGCCACGCAAACTCCGGCACCCGGATGCCGTTCACGTCCGACCAGATGCCGGTGGGATCAGTCACGGTGCCGAGATTGGATTTGGCGGATTGATTATTGCCGGCAGAATCGAGGCCGGTCTTGGCTTCAACCTGGGAGCTGATCCAGCCGGCGGTGCCGGCATCAGGCGCATTGAAGAGAGCCCACTTCGACTTGAGATCGAAGGTGTAATAACTCAAGTCGTTGTCGCCTTTCATCACGTCGGACAAGCTGACGAACGTGAGCGTCTGGTCCAGCGAGTAGCGGAAACCGCATTCCGAAAGCCGGTATTTCGCGCCTTGCACCAGCCCTTCCAGCGGGACAAATGGATAAACAAGCGCGCCGGGGCGGATGGCTGTGTTACCGTAGTCATCCTGACTGGCGAGATAAGGCATGAGCGGCGGCGGCGTGGAGGGGAAAAGCTGGAATCCAGCCACGCCTTCGCGCACCCGCTGCAGAATCTCTTGCGGCATGCTTGATCCCGCGGTCGGGCCGGGTATCTGGTGCTTCACGCCTATATCCGCCGCGGGCCGAAATGTCGAAGGCACTTCATTCGTCGGCACCGTCACCACGCGCCCCATGCTGTCGAGCAACAACATGTAACCGGGCACAGAGTTGGATTCGATGGGCGCAGCCCATTCACGGGCGACGGGCACCGCAAGCACCGCGAGCATCAGACTTAAGATCCGTATCAGTCGGCACGGTACGATCATGACGCGTTGGATATAAACCGGATAAGTGAAGCTATGGCTTCTTATCAGCTTCCGTGCGGATCACGGCGGCAATGTCGCCGCTGACCTTCGCCACTGCGCGGCTGTGCGCGGCGGCCAGCGCGTCGAAACCGTTCCCCGACACCGGCTCGCTGGCAATGGTGCGACCGGAAAATGCGGCGCCACCCGCTGACTTGCGAACCGCCCACAACGCTTCCACCAGCACCGACTTGCCCGGCACCGACTCGAAGCGCTGGATGTTGATGCTCACCCGATAGGTGGGATCGAAATTTGCCAGCGACGCCGCGGTCACCTGTGAAGTTCCCAGCAGCACGGCCAGATCTCCGGCAACGACGCGGGCGATATTGTCGTTCAGCGGTTCAGCCCAGCGATTAAACTCGTCCACCTCGACGCGGTTGGTCGCCACCTGAACCGTGAACTGCGGCCGGTCCACCAACGCCGGGATGGAGACCGGCCCGACGACGACGGAGCAGTTTGCGGCCGGTGAACCATCTCCGGTGGCGGTGGAGTTGAGGGTGTAGAACCGCGACGGCGCCGAGGCGCAGCCGGCCGCAGCCGCGGCGACACAGGTGATCAGGAACAGTTGAATGACATGGTTTGTTTTCATTTTGCCTCCCCGGTTTTACCGCGAATGAGTGCTTCAGGATGACGTTCGAGATAATCGGCCAGCAAGCGCAGTGACCGGGCCGCCCCGCCGCCCTCCTTCAGCAGGTTGTCCAGTTCCGTGTCCAGCACGGAGTTCGGTTCGACGAGTTTGTTGGCATTGCCCAGCAATTTGTCGGTGTTGGTGAGCGTCTGGTTAAGGTTCTTGAGGAGGTCGGCGACGCTTTTTTCGATTTCCTCAGTCTTGCCGGGCATGGTCGGCAACTCCACTGGATTTTGCGACCAATCCAGCGATACCGGTGGCGCGTCGGGAAAGAGATCCACCGCCACATACAGCGAGCCGGTGAGCAGGTTTCCCGTCTTCAAATGAGCCCGCAGCCCGTGCGCCACCAGGATGTCCATCACCCTGCGGTGACGGAGGGTGGCATCCTCATCGCCGGGCACGTTGAGAAACTTGATCCCATATCGCTGCGGATCCACGGAGACGGTCACCGGCGCGGAGAACTCGAGCGTCTTCGCGTCGAATTGCGGACTGACATCGGTGACCTCGCCGATCGCCACCCCGCCAATCTCCACCGGCGCGCCGGGCGCCAGCCCCCGGACGGACGATTGCTTGAAGACGAGCAGGAAGGTGTACGGATCGCGGGCGGGCGGGCGGAAGGCTCCGGCGCGGTCGTTGAACAGGGTGAACACGGTGTTCGGTTCGGCCGGCGGCAGGAGCGGACCGGCCGCGGGTGTTTCGAAAGCAATGCCACCGGCCAGAATGGACATGAGCGACTCGGTCTGGACGCGAAGACCGGTCGCGGAGAGCGACATGTCAACTCCGCTAGCCTGCCAGAAACGCGTGTTCGGGTTGACGTATTGATCGTAAGGCGCCTGCACGAACACCTTGACGTTCAGAAACTGACCGCCCTGGTCGAGTTCGTACGACACGACCTGGCCAGCCGGCAGCCGCCGGAAATAAATGGGCGCGCCTTCGCCGATGGAACCCAACTCCGGGGTCTTCAGCATGAAAAAGCGACCGGGAGTATCGCCCGCCACCATCGGCGGGTTGTCGAGCGCAATGAAACTGTGTTCGCTCTCCTTTGACTGGCCGAGTTCCACGCCGATGTAGTTCCCGGAAATCAGGGTGCTCAACCCGGAGATGTTCAGGCCGTTCATCCGGGGACGCACAACCCAGAATTTGGTGTCTTTGACGAGAAAGGCCTCCGTCTTGGGGTCCATCTGCGCAGTGGCGATCACGTGATGATGATCGTCGGCGAGTCGGACGGCCGTAACGGTGCCGACATGCAACCCGTTGTATTGAACCTTGGTCTTGCCAGCTTCGAGTCCTTCAGCGGATTGGAAGGTGATTGTGATCTTAGGGCCCTCGCTCATGATTTTGGTCACGGCGACCCAGACGCCGGCGACCGCCGCCACAATCGGGATGATCCAGACGAGCGAGAGCCGCGTGCGTTTTTTGGGAACGACCCGGGATTCGGGAACTTTGGGGAGTGACTGGTCTTTTTCAGGCATATTGAACCTCCGGTTGGATTTCTTTTGAACTGGCAGAATCCCAGATCAGCCGCGGATCAAAGGACTCGACCGCAAGCATCGTCAACACCACGACTGCGGCAAAGAAAAAAAGTCCGGGCGCCGGCTCCACGGACATGAGCGGCTGAAGCTGGATCAGAGCCACGGTGAAGGTGTCCACAAACACGTCCACCATGGACCAGCGTCCGATAATCTCGACGATCCGGTAAAGCCGGATGCGCTGGCGGTTGTTCTCGATCGAGCCACGCCGCACGGTGATGAGCAAGTAGAGCAGCGCCACAATCTTCGCACTCGGAATCATGATGCTGGCAAAAAGCACGATGAGCGAGAGCGGCCAGCCGGTCGGCGACCAGAGGAGCACGACGCCCTGTAGGATGGTGTCAGATTCACGGCCCGACGCCGTGATGGTCGTCATCACCGGCAGGACGTTGGCCGGAACATAACAGACCGCCGCGGCGATCAGGTACGCCAGGGTGCGCTGGAGGCTCGCCGGCTTGCGGAAGACGAGCTCCTCGTCGCAGCGCGGGCAACGCCCCTCGTCCGCACCCGGCACGGGTCGCGAAAGCAGTCCGCAGGTGTCGCAACTCTGCAAACCCTGTTGCAGCGCGGTCACAAGGTCACCTCCGTCATCTGCCGGCCGGCCTCCGGATGCCGGGCTTCCTCATCCGCCCACCTGACCCGGTTCCACACTTCGCGCGGATCGAAACTCGACTGCATGGCGGCGAGCAGGAAGACCAGCGCGAACAGTGCGAACAGAGCCACCCCGGGAATCACTGTGGCATAATCCGCTATTTTAGTGAGCGCCACCAACACGCCGATCAGCATAACCTCGATCATGCTCCAGTTGCGGGCGAACGGGAGATGGCGCAACAGCATTCCGACCCAGGCAGGCGGGCGTTCACGCCGGGCAGCCACCACGATCGCAAGCATCAACCCGATTTGAAGTCCGGGCGAGACCACGGCGGCGAAGAGCACCAGCACGGCGACAATTTCCTGCCCGTCGTGCCAGAGTTGTTGGGCGCCGCCCACGACGGTCGTGGAAGCCGCGTGTCCGACCGCCGTCAGCCCGAGCATGGGAACCGTGTTGGCGATCACGAAGAGAAACAGCGCCGCGAGCGCCAGCGCCAGCGTCCGGTTGAGCGAATCCTCGCGCCGACGCCACAATTCCTTGTCGCAACGCGGACAGCGGGCCGACGCACCCGGCGCGATCTCCGGCAGTCGCTGTAGCAGATCGCAGTGCGGACAGGCGACGAGTGAGGCGTCAGCCAGCGGCTGATTGTGCATGATCAAATCCTGCTTCGCGCCCATCCGCCGTGCAAGCTCATTTTCCCCACGGTTCAGCGACGCAATTCGCAGCATCACAGTCTCCTCGCTGAATCATGTCCGAACATTCAATTGTTCGGTGCGACGGCGTAAGGCATCTGCGCCTTGGACTGGTAAGGCAACGGCGGTTGCGGTTCGGCGCTGACCTCGTAATTGACGGCTTCGGTATCCCTGATTTTCGTGCGCCGGCCATAGTGTCCGTAATAGGTTCCTCCCGCATGCGCCTGTTTAGTTTCGACCAGCACCGTGCCTTCCGGCAACAATGTCACCGTCACCGGTGTAACCCTGCCATCCTGAACTTCCACATCCGCCACACCCGGCACGATGACAGCGTGGTTCAAGACTGTAACGCGCAATTGATATTGTCCCGGCTTGAAAGCCAGCCGGAGAATGGTCCCCGGCACAGGGCTGGTTTCGTAAAAAACCCTTTGGTTCCGTTTGACGTCGGTGATGTTCCACCACAAACCGTCCGCGTCGTCGGCATAAAAGTCCACGTACCCGGTGTCGGGCCGGGCATGCGCGGGATTGACATTGGGCGAGGCGCAACCCCCCGCCAGCCAGCCGAGCGCGGCCAGGGACAGGAGAAATTTGATTTTCATGCGCAGACGACGCCCGGTCAATGGGTGACTTGCAACCCGGCCAGCGCCTGGTCCACCGCCGATTGGATCCGCTCGGCGCGCACGTCGGCGGGCACATTGCGAAAGACCTGGCGCACCACATAATTGCGATAGAGCAGCTTGTAAGTTTTGGCGTCAATGACATCAATGACCAGCGTGCCAGCCACGAAGGGGTTGGGATTCTTGTCGTTGATGGCGTAATGCTGGTGCGCCTTGTCCAGGAGCGCGTCCGAATCCCGCCCGTAACCGAAGTAGTCATTCACGTCGGTGGTGGCCACGTTGTCGCCCAAAATAATGAGGTAGGCCAGGATGACATCACCGCCAGCCGGGGTTCGGCTGATACCCTTCGCCATCAGGTTGGTGGTGATGGCGCTTTGAATGAGCTGGTGAACCTGCTCGCGTTTCTCGGCGTAATCCGGCGGCATGGGCCGCCCGGTCACAAAACTGAACGTGCTGGCATGCATGGTGCCAGTGTTCACCTTGGTGGGAGTGGAGGAACAACCGGCCAGCAGCATAACTCCGGTGGCCAGCAGACAACTGATGATTGCTTTCATGGTTTGATTGTAGTTTGGATGTCACGGAAAAAACAACCATCCGCTTCAAAATTTTACCGACCCTTCCAGTCCGACGGAATAGCCGCTGAAAGCACCGCACCAGAAATATCCGCCACTGAGGCCGACGCTTTTGACCTTCCAAAGTTTGCCCAGGACATCGAGCGTCACCCGGCCGTCCGTCTCGTAATAATGGTCGGTGCCCAGCGCACCGCGCAGCCCCTGGTAAAGGTCGGTGCGGCCAGCATCGCCGCCGAAATGCACCGGGCAATCGCGCACCTTCCACGCGGTGAGATAATCGAGATCGAACTTGTTGGCCCACACCTTCGAATCACTGCGAAAGCTCAAAGCGTCAGTCGAACGGCTGATGGGCTGCGTGTTGTAGCAGGCGAAAGCCGACGTGACTTTTGGCGTCCAGCGCCCGAACGTCTTTTTGTACTGCAACTCAAACGACGGCACGAGGGAGATGGTTTGAACGTTCCAGTTGACATACCGCCCGTCGGCAACAACCTGCTGGCCCAGGGCATTGTGCGCATCGAAATCATTGTCGGTATAGGCATAAAGAAGGCTGAAGGCGGGCAGCACGCTGAAGCCGCTGTCGCCGAAGTAGAACCTCGGACCCACGCCCAACGAGAGCGCCACCGTGCGGAAATCGGATTCGTTTCCCGTGAGCGCATTGTTGTTGAAGTGGTTGGCAAACCAGCCGCAGCCCACGCCGCCTTCGAAAACGGGCGCCCAAAGCAGGCCGCTGTCGCCCAACGGCTGCGGGTCCTGCCACTCGGTCTCCCACGGGATTTTGTAGATGCTGCCGTCCGCGCCATTCAACGACCAGCCGAGACCGGCGCGGGAGGCGATGCTCTGGGTGCCCAGCACGGCTGTGGCCTCGACGCGCTGGCCGATGGCCGTGTCCAGTTGCTGCACCGCGCCGGGCGGCATCTGTGCCCTGACGGCCAATCCAACAAACAGAAGCATGAATGCGCTTCGGCCCGGCAACAATCCGATTTTCCTCCGCGACTGCTCGCGAATGAGGGAAGGTCCGTTTTCAGTGAAAGCGCGCCGACTCATGTATTCGTGGACAATCCTACCAACCATCACCTATGGCTGTCGACAGAACCTGAACAAGGGCACAAAACGCGAGGCCGGAACCTTGACCTGCGCGCCGCTTGCCGGGACGCCGTTGGAAACGGGCGTCATATTTTGTGAAGGTGGCAGCGGGACCGTGATAAAGTTCGCACCGCAGATCAAAACTGGAACGCGACATCGAGGCCGATTGAATTGCCGGAGAAACCGCCGTTGCCCCAGAGATATGAATAGCCAATGCCGATCCATTGCACCTTCCAAAGCTGGTTCAGATAATCCAGCACGATGCGTCCGTGAATTTCGTAGAGATGGTCGAGGCCCATCCCGGTATGGATGTCGCCATAAAACTCGGTCCGGCTGAAATAGCCGCCCGTGCGCAATTCGTGGCCGAACAGTTCTTTGCCCAGCGGAATGTCCACGTCAATTTTGTTCATCCAGGTCTCCGAGTTGCCGTTGACGCTCACGTTCGGGTTGGAAGCGCTGAAGCTTTCGGTGTGGAAATAAGTGGGGTCCGAACTCAGCGTAAAAATGGTGCGCCGCCAGGTATAGACGTATTGGAAGTCCGCAGCGGGCCGGATGGTCCAGGTGTCCACCTGATAGTCCACCAAGCCGGCGTCGCTTGCGGCTTGCTGCTGGCTTTGAGCCCAGAGGTTGTTATTGGGATAGAAAGTGTTTTCCGTGTGCCCATACATCCCCATGACCGTCGGGCAAATGCTGAAGTTGTCGTTGAACCACAAGCGCGGGCCACCGCCAAACTGGATCGAGAAATCGTGAAACTTGCTGTCCGCGCCGTCCAGGCCGTTGCCTCCATAGGTATCCGCGGCGGTGAAATCTCTCTTGGCCGTGAGATAGCCCATCTCGCCCTGCAACTGCGGTTGCCAGGCGATGGGCAGGTCTCCCAATTGTTGCGGGTCGCCGATGTCACCCCAGCCCCCGAACTTGGAAAGACTGAGATTCCCCCCGCTCCCTTTGTTATAAGAAGCGCCGGTCATCCCGAAATCGCCCCCCAGAATCGTCGCCGCCTCAATGCGGTCGCCAATCGAGTTTCTTATATTGTTGATTTCGGCTGGTGTTTGCGCCCGCGCAGGCAGGATCGCCAGCAGCAGCGACAGGAGTCCAACCGCGAAACCGGCGTTGCGGTCGGTTCGAGAGAAATGTGGGTATGCGCACATAATGAGATATGGTTCAGGACGCTCCGGAATCCGGCCTGGATGATTTCCTTCCATCACCGGTCAATTTGCTCGCCAGAATGCGATAGGTCAAGGCCGCCACTACCGAGCCGGCCAACAAAACCAGAATCAAAATCAATCCCCTCCGGAACGCATGGTCCACCACACGGTTGGCGTCGGCTGCGGTCTGCTGTCCGAGTTGGGCCATTTGGGGCGTGCTCTGGTTCAGCGTGGTGAGCAGCGTGTTCAGATCCCTGGCGGCGGCTCCAATCTGGCCGGCAGCCGTGCCGTAATCGAGCACGTTGAACGGCCGGCTGTTGGTGGAAACGGTGGTCTTGTTTATGTTCGGTGATGAAACATAACGGACGAACCCGTCGAGCGATTTGATGGCGGCATTGATGGACGCCGCCGCATCCCCGCCCGCGTTGAGCGTTTGGCGCACGTCCGTTTCCTGGGATCTCAAGCCATCAAGCAGTTGCTGGATGGCGGCCTGGCGCTGGTCGTTGATCAGTTGCGGCAATTGTTGGGCGGTCTTCGTAAACATTTCGGCGGACGTGGCCAGTTGGTTCGCATTGGACAACACCTGCGCCGACTCGGGCTGGGCGGCGAGTTGATAGCCCAGCACCTCGGTCTGCCAGCTCAACAACTGGGGCATGCGCTGGGTGTAATACATGGCACGTTCACCCAGGCGCTGGGTTTCCTCGATGGCAGCGGTGGTGGGATCCAGACCGGCCAGCGGATCAAGATATAGCAGGCTGAAAACACTGGTGGGCGAGGTCGTTGCCGGCGTCTGGGGCTTGCCCAAGGCGGTGGCAAACTCACGAAACCGGATCGCGCCGACATAACGCTGGTGGGGATTCTTCTGCCGCCATTCCTGAATCAAGTCCCTCAATTCCTGCTGTTGCGCCGGTTTGAGCATGCCGTTCGCGAGCGACCAGGCGTTCGTTTCCTGCTGGCGCTGGGTTTCCAGCAGCGGCAGGATCGCGTCACCAAAAGTTTCAACGCCATAATCCTCCGCGACCATGCGGGTCACGGTGACGAGGACCAGGATGTCCAGCGCATTGACGACCGGGCTCGGCCCGGTGGCGTCCGTGTAGGCGGATGTGGCCTGGCCCAGTTTCCATTTCAGGGCCGCGAGGCGGGCTTTGGGGGTCCCGACTTTCGCGCCGAACTCATCGGCGGCCTGGGCGACGGAGGCAACATAGCTGTCGGCAAAACGCATCACCTGGATTTGCAACACCCCGGTTGTGACGGCCGCCCCCGGCGTGTTCGTTGCCAGTTGGAGCGACGTGACCTCGGCCTTCGGCGGGGAGTGATGGAAACGGAGCAGCGAACAACCGGTCAAGGTCAGGACGAGGCAGGCCAGACAGGCCCCGCTGGGAAGCCGCCGGCTGCGCTGATTCTGTTTTGGGATCTCGTTCATTGGGATTTTGGCTTGAGCAGAATGTCACCAGCGTTGACCAGCGGTTCGCCTTCGGGCGAATGGCCGCTGAGATTGGCGCTGGTATAATTTGTTTGAAAAAAAGTGTAGCCATCGGCCGTGAAGAAGAGCGTCACCGACCACCAAGCCGGAGGGTGAAACAAGGCGATGTCACGTTCGCCGTCGATGACAAACCGTCCGTCCGCGTCCGTCCGCACACCAGAGGGACGCATCATGAGCTGACCACCCTTGGGCGCGGTATTCTCGCCATCAGTCGGATAGGGGACCACGCGCCTGACGGTTGCATCCGGCAAAGGCTGGCGGGTGTCCGCGGCCAGCACCCGCCCCGTCACCCGCGGCGAGATGTAATGCGAAAATTTACCCGACTGGCAGCCGGCCAGGGCCATCGCGAACAGAAACAATGCAATTTTTTTGTTCACGGTTTCTCCCTTTGTGAACCGGACGCGCTGCCCGGTTTTTGTCCGGGGTTTGTGGGTTCGGCGGCGGCCGGGGCATCATACCACCGGGCCTTGGGCACAATCACCTTCTCCGGCGGATCCTGCACATAGCGCGGAGACATGATCTGAACGCCGTATTCATTGAACAGATCCTGAATGTTGGCGTGCAGCACGGAGAGCGTTGGAACCCGGCGTTGCGGCTCGTCCAGGGTGGCATTCAGTTGATACTCAACATAAAAATCCGAGAGCGCCTTCTGATGTACAAACGGGGCCGGATCCCGGCGCAGGCCGGGTGTGCGGCCGGCGGCTTCGAGCAACAAACCCTGCACCTGCCGCCAGGGTGTGTTGTAACCGATGGTCACGGTGGTATGGACAATCACGCCTTCTTTGCCGGCCAGTCGCGAATAGTTTTTCAATGACGTGTTCAACAACATCAGATTCGGCAGATGGACCTCCTCGTGCCAGGGCGTGAGAATCTTGGTGGAAAGAAAACCGACCGTGAGCACGGTGCCTTCATGTTCGCCCACGCGGACATATTCGCCCGGCTTAAGCGCCTTGGAATACATCAAGACCAATCCGCCTGTGAACTGCCCAACCACGCCGCTGGCTCCGATCGAAATGAGCAATCCAATGAATACGCTCACGCCTTTGAACGCCTGGCTGCCGCTGCCCGGCAGGTAAGGATACATCATCACCGCCGCAAACAGCCAGATGACGACTACGGCAATCCGGCCGGTGGCCTTGGCGGCCTGCGTGTCCAGCCAGCTGATGACGATCTGTCCTTTCTGGACGGCCTGAAAAAATCCCCGCACGATCCGGGCCAGCATCAGGGCGGCCAGCGCGATGACCACCACGACAAAAAGATTGGGCAGCACGGTCACACTGGAATCAAGCAGGCTGGCCAGCGTGGAGGTCATGAAACCGCCCAGATGGCTTGCCCAGGGCTGGGTATAGGGAAATTGTCCCAGACAATAGGTCATCCAGAAATAAGCGCCGGCCAGAACAATGATCCAGCCGATGATCCTGAGCAACCAGCGCGTGAAATAAGCCGCCTGGCTGAGAACGAAATACCCGCCTTTTAAAAGGTGGTCGCTCATCCGCCGGACCAGCGCGTTCACCCGGGGGATGACCCACCGCCCCATGCGCTGGACGAGCCACACCACCCCGCCGAAAATCAGGGTGGCGCCGAGACTCAAGAGCATGGATTTTATGAGGAAAGGCCATTCGCGCTGTTTCTGCATGGCCCACATCACGTCCCGCAATTCTTTCATGCTGACCTGCGCGGCCTGCTCCAAAGTTTCACCCTCGATCGGGTCAATATCCCCGAGGGTGAGGGCAAAAGCCCGCTCGCCGCCAATGGTAATGACCATGCCTTCGCTGGTGGCGCGGGTGCCGATTTCACCGGCGGGATATTCCCCAATCAATTTTGCAATCCGCTCTTCGATGTAAACGGCGCGTTGTTTGGGATTGAATCCGAGGTTCGGTGCGCGAAAAACGGCCACTGGCCGGTTGAAAACCACCACGACCGCCGGTTCCGGGGACGTTGGCGGAACGGCCGCGTCAGCTCCGGCCACAGGCGATGGCGCCAGCATGATGGTCAGACCCAACAACAACCATCCGGCCAGTCGTCTGGCGTTTAACCCGGGGAAAACGATCGTCAGTGCTGTCATTATGGTTCGTGCTACTAACTATTGTGCCGGGATGGTGATCAAGGGCAGTTTTTCGTCAGCGCCGGTTTCAGCCATGGTGAACAGAAACATGATGGCGGTGAACGCGCGCTTCGTGCGCCAGTCGCGGTCGTCCACCCAGAACCAGTGACTGCGGTAATACACGGCGGCAAAGGCATCCGTCGGTTTCTCTTTGCTGCACTTGATCTCGACCGGGTCGCGGCTGTCCGCGCTATTGGTGGTCTGCAATGACGGCGTCGCGCGCCCGTCCTTCACATCGGATTCCGGAACGTCCGCGTAGGAAGCCATGGCGACCATGATCTGCACCATGGAGCGGCTGCCCACCGCCAGTTCATTCGTCGCTCCGAGCACGGGCGAATAGATCAGGTTGAATTGCTGCTGGCCCTCCGGCAGTTTGAGCAGCTGCCGGATTTCGGCGAGCTCGTCCGAAAGATCCGTCGGCAGGTTGTCGCGCCGGAAAAACATCACGGCGGTCTCGGTCTTGTCCATGTTTTCCTGCACGCGCATCCCGACGGCCCCCGCCATTTGCACCTCGCGCATCAGTTGCAGCGCGCGCACGAACTCCGGGTCGGCCTCCCGCACCGTCCCGGCGGTGGCGGAACGATTATGCACGCCATTCAAGGATTCGACGGTCAGGCCCAGGATGAAGTCCGCCGCGTAACCGGACTGGAGCATGAAGAATATATTCTTCGGCTCAATCGGCGTCATCAGGCCGCGCAAAAACTTCTGCCCGGTCAATGGCGTGTAGGTGATGGTCGGTCGGTCGGTGTAGATGGCCTGTCCGCTGGCGGTCAGGAAGTTACCCTGGACGGCCTTCTCGGTCGAGAGGGTGCCGCCGGCACTGATGCCGGTTTGCAGGGAATAACCGGCCACGACGGACGACACGTCCACGAACACCGGCAAGTCCAGGTAGCGCAGCTTGACGATGTTCAACAACGTCTGCTGTTTCCACGAATCGGCGATGGCCGTGCTGTAATCGAACCGGTCCGTGACGACCGTGCGCGGGCCGATGGAATGGCAGCCGGTGCTGGTTATGATGAGCAGTAGGCCGAGACAAAGTGATCGGTGATCAGTGATCAGTGGCCAGTGGCCGGTGGGCCGAAGGAGATTGAAGGCTTTGTTCATGGTGAGTTGATTTTATTTTTTCCAGGCATGACAAACAATCGAGCGGTGAGAAAGCGGTAAATCAAGGCGGCCACCAGCGCGATGACCACGAGCAGGATGCCTTTCCAGAAGGCGTAGTCCACGATTTCCTTGCCGCTGGATTGCGCCTGTTGGACCACCGGCCCGACTTGGGCCGAAAGTTGCAGGAGGTTCGTCGAGCCCATCGTTCGATCGAGCGTGACGAGCAATTCCGTCAGTTGCCGCGCCGTTGCTTCGAGTTGCGCCGCGGTTTGCGTGTAGTCCTGGATGCGGAATGGTTCGGCGTTGGTCGGCGGCGGGCCGCCACGGTTCGTTTCACCAACCCCAAAACGTTTCATCAACGCGTCGAGGGTCGTGAGCGTCGTGTTCAGCGAAGTGGACATCTGCGTTCCCGACGACAGGAGTGACGTGACATCTTTTTCCTGCGCCTGGAGCGCCTTGAGGATTTCTTCGCGCTCGGTGCTGACCTGACCCGGGAGCTTTTCGGCGACGACGGCGAAGCGTTCCACCGAAGCCGCAATTTGGGTGGAGTTCGAGACTACCTGCTGCACCGCGGGCAATTCCACGGCGTTGATGCTCAAAAGTTCCGTCTGCCACCGCAGTAACATCGGCATCTTTTGGGTCACAAAGAGGGCGCGCTCGGCAAACATCCGCGTCTGGGCAATCTCGCGCACGGCTGGGTCCATGCCTGCGAGCGGATCAACCCCGAGCAGGCTGAACACGCTGCCGGGGGCGGTGTCATCGGCCTTGCCGGCGTCCGCAACTTGCGAGGCGAAACCCAGCGCGCGCGCCGCCACCAGACCCTCCGGCAACGGATTCTTGCCGTGCCACACCGCTATCCCCCGGCGCAACTCCTTCTGTTGCTCCGGTGTCAGCACCGTGCCGGCCAGCTTCCAGATTTCCGCCTCGGCGTTCCGAGCATACTCCAGCATGGGTCGGGCGGATTCGCCGAAAACCTTGGGCTGCCAGTATTCCTCCAATGCCACCCGCGTCACCGTGACAAAAACGGTCATGTCGAGCAGGTCGGCGACGGCGTTTGGTCCGGCGGCGATAGACCAGGTCTCGGAGCTGATCTCAATTTTCACCTGTAGCGCCCTGGCGGGAGTCAGCGCGTTGGTGCCGCGCCTAAGGTTGTCCACGCCGATGATCATCCGCATCGAATACTCGTCGGCAAAGCGCAACAGCTCTTGCTGGATTTCCACCGGGTCGGCGGCCTGCTTGTCCGCGTTGCCCGGAGTGACGGCGTGGACGGCCTGACCTGGAACATTGGCCACATGCTGAAGGAGCCGGCAACCGGTGCCGGACGCGACGAGCAGGAGAGCCAGACAAAGTAACCGGGAACCAGTAATCAGTAATCGATGGCCGCCACGCGACTTTACGCTGCCACTCGCCACTTGTCCCAATCTTTGTTTGCGGGTGGTTTTCATCGTCTGATTGTATTGGATTTGGTTTATCTCAAATGGGTTTGACTCAGTTTCGCCAAATACAGCGCCCGGCTGCTATTGGACCTTAGGCCAATGGGGGCAAGTGGCAGTTGCCCGGTGATCAGTGACCCGTGGGCCGTCACCCGCCACACTTCCCAATTTATGTTTGCGGATGGTTTTCATGTTTTGTTTAAAACTCGACCTGAGCCCGGGCCTGGAAAAATTGGGTGGTGCCCTCGGTTCCAAACTGGTCGAGCTGGCCATAACCGTAGTTGAACTCGAACCGCATGTGGTCTGTGGCATACCAGCTTAGCGCCGCGCTCCAGCGATCAAATTTGCCACCCGAAATTGCGCCGCTGTTGAGATCCACCCATGAATAGCGCCCGGCCACCTCCCAGGCGCCCCACCCGCCATCAAACAACGGGCGCGCCGGGGATACGCGTCCAAAATACCCTCCGTTGCGATTATAATTCCGTTGTTCGCCGGTCAGCATCCACGCGCTGGAAACGTAAAAGCCATTGATGAATGGATTTCCATTTTGCGATGAACTGACCCAATCGGCCAGGTATTCGGCGCTGGTCAGGACGGGCCCTTGTTGCCAGCCGGTCTCCAAACCGAGATCGACGGCGTGGTCGGCGGTGAAGTTTCCCGTGTCCAGAAACGTTGGCGCGGAGTTGTCTTCCGGATGGCTCTTGTACCGCAACTGGTCGCCCTGGGCTTCAGCATAACGCCCCGATACGGCCACATGCAGGAGCGTGCCGCCATCGGGCTCGGCAATCGGCAGCCCGGTAATCCGCCCGGCCACGGTGTTGGCGCTGTCGCCGAATGAAGGTTGGTCGCCGCTAAACCAAGTGTTAAACCACCCGGCCGACCACGTCATGCGCTGGTCGAGCACCGTGCCGGACAGCTTGGCACCCGTGTCACGGCTGGGCAACAGCGCATCCAGCATCGCGGGCCGTTCCATGAACGGAATAACGGTTCCCCCCATGAGCCGCTCCAGGGAAATCGGCGCCTTGATTTTGCCGACGGTTAGCTGGGCAAAACTGGCAACGGGAATGGTCAGCGAAAGGTCGGTCAGCCGCCAGAATTGCGAGGAGCTGGTGTCGGTGCCCTGGTCAAAACCAAGATATTCTCCGCTGACGAAGTAGCTCCACGGCTGCGCGAATTTGATCTGGCCGCTGGTCATCAGCCGGATGGTGCGCACCTCGGCGGCGGGATTCATGGTCCCCACCTGATTCAAGCTCGCGGCATTTTGCGAGTAAGTCGAGAAGTCTTCCAGTGCCGCCCCGTTCACCCGCAGACTGAACCATCGGCCTTCGTAATGGTTCCAACTGACCAGGTCGCGCTTGGGCGCCTCCGCCTCCGCTTCACCGGCGGGCAAAGCTGACTCCAGATTCGTTTCCGCCGACGGCTGGTTTGTCGTCAGCAAAGACGCGGCCTCGCCCCATGCGTGCGAGGTGGCGATCGCCAGCAGCAACAGCGCCACCGGCGCAGGTATCCAATGGCGCCAGCGAGTATTGACGTTACGCTTCATTGCGACGGACAAAGCAGTTTTGGGAACTTGAAGAGGAGGTCGCAGAGGAAACAGAGGGGTGTCTCTCAAACCGGACAAGGGCGGAGTGACGCATCCTGCCTGTGTTTGCTCGTGTTGAAAATTCGCGTTCATTTCGTTTCGGGCGCAAAGACGGTGTTCTAAATCGTTCTCCTTGTCCATGGCGCGCGTCAATTCAAGGCTGCTTCAATTTTTTGGCAACTTCGTCCAATAAATCCTGGTAAGGTCCGCTGCGGAAATTCGCGAGCCGGTGTTCGTCCTCAAAGAAAGAGTCGCCGGCGCCGCTCACCATGTAGGTCTGGCATTGCAACCGCCGCGCGCCTTTGCCGAGATCCACCAGTTCGGCCTTCACCCGGACGATCGTCACCGCGCCGTAGTGCGAACCCACGAAGCCGTCATACGCGATGGAATTGCCTTTCGTGCCTTCCTTCTCAAAGGTCAATCCTTGGCTGGAGCCGAATACCTGGTAGCCGTTTTCCCGGAAGACGGCGATGGTGGCGTCACGAATCTCGGCTGGGCTTTTGCCGTTGATGGTGACCGACGCGAAGCTGGCCGACGCAGGTTGGCCCAGATGACAGCCCGCGCTGAACAGTCCGCACAACAGGGACAGGGAAAGGAGACCCAGCCATTTTGTAATTGTTTTCATAGTTTTGTTTGTTTATTCGCTAGCGAAGTCGCGGGCCGGTCACCCGTACAAAGGTAATAAAAGCACGGAGTTTGGTCACTTGAAAAGAATATTGTCAGAAGCAAGCGGCGGGCGGATATTGGACTTTAGGCCAATACGGGAAAGGGTTGGGAAAATTTCAAGTTTCAAGTTTCAAGTGTTCAGTTTTCAGTTTTCAGTTTTGAGGAGCCAGAAAGAAAAAGGCAGGGAAAGTGGCCAGTGATCAGTGACCGGTAATCGGTAATCAACAGCCAGTGGCTGGCGACACGAACTTGCCAGCCGGTGGAAAACAACCATCCTCGCCGCACGGCAAAGAAACCGGGCGCGAAACCAGATGTAGCGTCGAGCCTGTGGCTCGAACGAATCGGCGCACAGCGCCGACTTCATCACGTCCTCAAACTTCCGGTCAACCGCGCGCAATCGCCGTTGGACGCGCCGGTGGTGCTGGGCATTGACAACGGCACGAGCACACAATTCATCGTGCGCGCGCAACCGGTGGCCAATGCGAAATCGTATGAGGCGCAGGTCAAGAATGGCGGCGGCTGGCTGCCGGCGGGCGTCTTCACGCAGGCGCGCCGCATGGAGATAGACAATCTCACGCCCGGCAGCATTTACACGGTGCAAGTGCGCGCCATTGGAGGCAGCACGGGTTCGAGCGACTGGAGCGCCCCGCAAACTTGCAGGGCAACGTGAGAAGGTTGGGGGTTGAAGCGAAAAGCCGGAATGAGAAAATCATTCCGGCTCTTTTTGTTTTTATTTCCCGCCTCGAAAGCGAAGTCGCGGGCCGGTGGCAGTGCCGGGCAAATTGTTATTGAGGGGCGAGTGAAGCACTGGCCCGCACTTGCCACCCGCCACCCGCCACTTGTCACTTATATTTTCATTTCGGAAAAAGAAACGTGACAGTGAAGCGCAGGCCCCAGTCCGGGCCGCCGGCGGGTCGCTGGGCGTAATACTTCAGGCCGAGTGCGAACTGCACCGGTTTGCCAGCGATCTTGACGAGCTGGCTGACGCTTGCATTCAATGGCACGGTCCACTGGTATTGGTTCCAGTTGTAGGTGGCCTCGGTGTTCAGCCCGTAGGTGGTGAAAGCCTTGGTGCTGTAAGAGAAGAACGGCTGGAGGAAGGTGGCGTTGACCCCGGCATCGCTGCCGTCGCTGGCACCGCCGGCCTCGGAGGTGTCGGAGCCGTGGGTGTCCGCATAAGACCAAAGGTGATTCGCCAGCATGCCGTAAGTCCAGCCGTTCTCCTGCTTCAACGCGAGCGCCGTCGGGCCTGCGCCCCACTGGTGACCGCTCAGGCCATCCGTGCCGCTGGGATAAAGCATCACTGCGCCCGCGCCCCAGATCCAGCCGCTGTCCGTCGGCGCCTTGGGCGACGCCCAAAAGCTCTGCACGATGTCGCCCAAACCGGACTGGCTGGAACCGCCCTTGACCGGCGCTTCGGCGTAGATGACGGGGATGATGGTGCGCGTGATGAGATTCCAATTGGTGTTTAACGTGAAGGGAATCACCGGCTGGATGTTGGCGGTGTAGCGCATGGCATTCGCGGAGCCGATGCCGAAATCCCAGTTGTTCTGGATGGGCACGCTAATGAGGCTGGCCACCGGGTTCGCCAGTTTCTTCGCCAATTCGGCGGCAGCGGCCTTATCGGTGGCGGCTTGGTCGGTGGCCGCCGCGTCCTGCGCGAAGAGCGTTGCGGTGGTGGTGAACGCCAGCGCGCAAACGAGCGCGGCGGCGAGGAGTTTTGGGTTTTTCATAATTTATTTTGTTTGTTTCGCTGGTGAAGTCGCGGGCCGGTGGCAGCGCCACTGGCAATTGTGGCCAGTCCGGCACGGACCAGCCCGCGTGTTTCACAAGCGAATCACTTCACGACTTCGATCTTACCGGGCTTCCACGTCCGGTCGAAAAACGGTTCGAGCGGGCTGTAGAAGCGCAGCATGACGTTCCAGCCTTTGCCAGGAACGGTCTGCACCCGGTTGGCTTTGTTTTCATAATGGTGTTTTCTGAGGGTTGCTGGTTGAAGGTTGCGGATCTTTAATGATGCGCGATACGTCAAAACCGAGTTGTTTCGCTCGGGCGACCAACGCCGCATAGCGTTCATCGGAAATGGTGGCGGTGCGCGCGAGCAGCCAGAGATGCTTGCGGTCCGGCGTGCCGACAATGGCTTCCTGATAGCGCTCATCCACGTGGAGGATCCAGTAGTTGCCGGCTTTTGGCATGGGAATCAGCGGGCCAAACCAGGTGTGGAAGCGCACGGCCAGCTTGGTGTTTTCGGGCGGGTTCAGCACCTTCGCATAGCCACGAATATCATGCTGAGACCCGTCGGGACGAACCGCGATATTGTGAACCGAGACCGTGCCATCGGGGTTGCTGCCGTATTCAGCAATGGCGGACTCGTTGGCCTTTTGAAAAAACAGCGGAAGGCGCGCGATCTCAAACCAACGACCCGCATAGCGGCTGAGGTCCACGACCTTGGTGGTAACCGGAACATCCCCATGGCTTTTCGTGGTAGCGCAGGACGCGAGACCAAGTCCAAGCAACCCAAGCGCCGCGCGGCGAAGCAGGACGAGGACGGCAGGTTTTAGGTTCGTTTTCATTTCATTTCGCTGGCGAAGTCGCGGGCCGGCCACCCGGCCAGCCCGCGTGTTTCACAGCGGGGCGTTAGTCGTTGCCGGTTGCGCCTTGCGTCAGCTTGTCCATGACTTGGTCCAGGCTGAAGCTGCCGGCCTTCTGGCTCGGCGGGAATTCCGCGAACGTGCCGATGAACTTGCCAACGATATCCTGCGCCGGCACGAAGAGAAACGCATGGTTGAGCACCCAGTCGTAATACGTGTTCGACGTGATGTCGGCGCGCTCGTAGGGGTCGGTGCGCAGATTGAAGATCTTCGGCACGCGCAGGGTGACAAACGGCGTGCTCCAAATCGTAAACGTGCCCACTTCCTTCTGTTCCATGAAGACGATCTTCCAGTTGTCGTAACGTAGGGCGACCAGGTCGCTGTCGTCGTTGAAGTAGAAGAACTCCTTGCGTGGATCCACCTTGGTCTCGCCGGTCAGCAGCGGCAGCAGGTTGTAGCCGTCGAGATGCACCTTGAAGGTCGTGTCGCCGACTTGCATGCCTTTCAGGAGCTGCTCTTTCACGTCGGGCACGCCGGCGGCGGCGAGGATCGTGGGCAGCATGTCGAGATGCGACACAATGTCGTTGTTCACCACGCCGGCGGGAATGTGGCCCGGCCATTTAATCATGCAGGGCACGCGGTAAGCGCCTTCCCAGTTCGAGTTCTTCTCGCTGCGGAAGGGCGTCATGGCCGCATCCGGCCAGGAGTTCATGTGCGGGCCGTTGTCGGTGGAATACATGACCAGCGTGTTGTCGGCAATGCCCAGGTCATCCAAGGCCTTGAGCACCGTGCCCACGTTCTTGTCGTGGTCAATCATCGCGTCATGATATTCGCTCTGCCATTGGCCTGACTGGCCCAAGCTCTCGGGTTTCACATGCGTGCGGAAGTGCATATGCGTGAAGTTCACCCAGAGAAACACTGGCTTGCCGGCCGCGACCTCGCGCTTGAGGAAGTCCACCGACCGGGCGGCGAAGTCGTCATCAATGGTCTCCATGCGCTTCTTGGTCAGGGCGCCGGTGTCCACGATGGTTTGCTTGCCGACCTTGCCGAAGCGCGGGTCCACCGTCGCGTCGTCCACGTCGGTGGCCTTGCAGTCAATCACACCGCGTGGGCCGAAGTTGGCGAGGAAGTTCGGGTATTGCGGCGCCTTCGGAAAGTCCGGCTGTTCCGGTTCTTCCGAGGCGTTCAGATGGTAGAGCGCGCCATAGAACTCATCGAACCCGTGGACGGTGGGCAGGAATTCATTCCGGTCGCCCAGATGGTTTTTGCCGAACTGGCCGGTGGCGTAGCCCTGCGCCTTGAGCAACTGGGCAATGGTTACGTCGCGGGCTTGGAGTCCCTGCGCTGCGCCGGGCAGGCCGACCTTGGTGTTGCCGGTGCGCAGGCCGCACTGGCCGGTGATGAATGAGGAGCGTCCCGCCGTGCAACTCTGCTCGGCGTAGTAGTCCGTGAAGATCACGCCTTCCTTCGCGATGCGGTCAATGTTGGGGGTTTTGAAACCCATCAAGCCCATCGAGTAGGCGCTGATGTCGGTCTGGCCGATGTCGTCGCCCCAGATGATGACGATGTTGGGTTTCTTGGCGTCCGCCGCCTGTGCCGTTCCTCCGACGCCCAGAAGCGCCGTCGAAGCGGTCAGCACGGTCAGACCGTATTTGAACAAGTTACTTCGTTTCATGTTTTTCCTTTTGTTTTGTTTACTGCTGTTTGGTTGATTTGTTTTCTGTCCTTCGCGTGGTTTGATTCAGTCAGCGACGGGCAAATTTGTCTTGGGAATTTGAACAGGGGTTCGCAGAGGAAATGGGGCATGGTAGGGCGCGTCACTCCCGTGCGCGCCCTACCTCGGTTGAACCGGGTTTTTCATTTCGCGGGCGCCGGAGCCACCGCCGACATGGCGACGCCCAGCGACTTGAAATCGGCCGTCAGTTTGCCCACGGATTCCTTGAGCGTGGCGCCAGTGGCGTTGGCCTTGGCCGCGACGTCCTTCATGGAAGCGACGCCCGCCGGAGTCAGATCGGTGCCGAGATATTTCTGGATGTCGCGCAGGTCGGACATGCACGGCTTGAAGGCGGTTTCGGTCTCGGCATAACTCCGCTTCACGCCCATGAGCGCATCACTGACTTCCTTCTGGCGCGCGGCGCTGCGGTTGCGGATGTCTTCATTCTGGATGCCGGCGAGTTCCTTGCTCCATTGGTCGAAGAATTCCTTGCCGTTCTTGCGCATCGCGGTCACCGAATCATCAACATTTTTGGCGAGCGACGCGAGGTCGTCCACGTTGTCGGAGAATTGTTTATACTGCGGGCGCAGGTCGGCTTGCGGGTTCTCCACCAGGTTGTTCAAGGAGGCCAGCGTGGCGTCCAATTGTCCGTCGGCGGCCGAGATCTTGTCGGCGGACTCTTTCAATCCGGCGGCGGTGGCCGAGCCCTTGTCATAGTTGTGCGAGGCGCAGCCGGCCAGGACGGCCACGGCCACGGTGAGTGCGAGGTTCGATGCGAGCAATGTCAGTTTGGATGTTTTCATGTTTGGTTTGTTGTTTTGTTATCGTGTTGTTTGTTCATTTTCTGCCTGTCGCGCGATTTGATTCAGTCAACGACGGGCAAATTCAGTAATTGGTAATCGGTAATTGGTAATCAGTCATCAGTGTTCAGTGGCAGGTGGCGAGTGGAGCACAAGCCTTCGGCACCTTGCCACTGGCCTCTTGCCACTTTGCACTCTTGGTTTGGTTTCATGATATTTTTTACTGATAACTGGTCACTGTTCACTGATTGGATGTGTGCTTTCAGGTATTGATGCGATGGCTTTGGCGATGGCCTTGAGCAGCAATTTGCCGGGAAATGGTTTGCGGAAGTAGGCCACGCAACCCGAGGCGCTGGCCTGGGCCCGGGTCTCCGCCTCGTCATGCGCGGTGATGAAGGCGACGGGCAAAGCCGGGCGTTCCCGCCGGAGCCGCTCTTGCAGGTCAAAGCCTGACATGCCGCGAAGCTGGATGTCCGCGACCACGAAATTCGCGCGTTCGAGGGCGGATTCGTCGAAGAAGGCCTCGGCGGAGAAATACGTCCGCACCTCGTAACCGGCCACGCGCAGCAGCCGGCTCAAGGCCTGGCACATGCTTTCGTCGTCGTCTATGACCGCGACAATGGGCGGATGATCTGGCATCGCGTTAGAATGGCACCCGTGTTGTCCGCGAAGCTATTGACCTTTGGTGCAGTTGTTTTTTTGGGCGGACAATCGGAATATTCTGCCGCATGAGCGCCAGCCTGGCATATGGGGTGTTCACCCCATGCCGGGCGAGGGGGAAGTGATCGGTAACCAGTGACCAGTAATCTGTCATCGGGGATCGGTCATCACCACTTGATTACTGTTCACTGATCACTGATGACTGACAAAATCCGCTTCCTGGGCGAGACGTCCAAGCTCGGCGGGCGACTGGGCCTGCAGCTTTTCCATGATGCTGGCGCGATGCGCCTTGATCGTGCGCTCGGCGGCGCCGAGGTCGGCGGCGATTTCCTTGTTCAATTTGCCGGCAATGACGTGCGTGAGGACTTCCTGTTCGCGTGGGGTCAGCAATTCAAAACGCCGCCGGAGCTCGCCCTGGCGGACACGCCGTTCAAACGCTTCCGCATCGCGCGCCAGCGCCCGCCGGACGGCCGCCAGCAGATCGTCTTTCCGCACCGGCTTCGTCAGAAAATCTTCCGCGCCGTCCTTCATCGCGTGGACAGAGGTGGGGATGTCCCCGTGGCCGGTGAGGAAGATGACCGGCAGCGGATTTCCGCTGTGTGCCAGCGCGGACTGGAGGTCGAGGCCGCTGGGTCCCGGCATCCTCAAATCGGCCACGACGCAGCCGCGATCCGTGGGCACGTGTCGGACGAGAAAATCCGTGGCGGAGGCGAAGGTCTGCACCGCATGACCTGAAATTGCAAGCAGACGGGACAGCGCGCGCAGCATGGAGGCGTCGTCATCCACAAGATACACGACAGGCTTGACGGTGTGCGCACTCATCAAGTTGGACCCTCCTCGCCCACGGGTAATGTAAATCGCGCCGTTGCCCCGCGGTCAGGATTGTTTTGAACGGAGATCGAGCCGCCGTGCGCCTCGACAATCGAACGGCAGATGGCCAGTCCGAGACCCAACCCACCTTGCTTCGTGGTGTGGAAGGGATCAAAGACCCGGTGCAGGTCTCCCGGCGGAATGCCGACGCCCGCGTCACTGACGGCGATCTCAACCGTGTGCAGATCAGGTCGCGCGGCCCGGATGGTGATACGGCGGTTCGCCACGGGGCAGGTGCTCACGGCATCCATGCCATTGACCAGCAGGTTGAGCACGACTTGTTGCAGGTGGATGCGGTCTCCGGTCACGTGCGGCAGACCAGGCGGGATTTCGAGGCCTACGCTGGTCTTGCGCAACACCGCGTCGGCACCAATCAGCCGGACGGCTTCTTCCACCAGTTGCGCGACTTCGAGCGGCTGCTTTTCCAACGCCTGCCGCCGCAGGAAGGCACGTATCCCGTGGATGATCTCCCCGGCGCGCAGGTCGTCCTTGCGAATGTCCGCGAGAATGGCGCCCAACGGCTGGTTCAACTCGTGCGCCAGCGAGCCGGAGATTTCGCCGAGCGTCGTCACGCGAGAGAGATGCGCCACTTCGTTGCGCTGTTGCACAATCTCCAGTTCCGCCTGTTTGCGCCCGGTGATGTCAATCGCCGCGCCCATCATCCGGCCCGGCTTCCCCTGCGTGTCCGAATGCATCCGGCCCCGTGTCACAATCCAGCGCTGGGTGCCGTCCGGCAGAATCACACGATATTCCCCCGTGTAGTCGGCCCGATCCGACAGCGCGCGCCGCACCTCGCGCTCCACCCGCTCGTGGTCGTCAGGATGAATCCGCTGCATGACCATTTCAAAGCTGACGGCCGCACCGGGTGGGAACCCGAACAGGTGCAGCCACCGCTCCGAGCCCCAAACCTGGTTGCGCGGGATGCTCCACATCCAAACGCCAAACCCCGCCGCCTCCGAGGCCAGGGTCATCCGCTCTTCGCTTTCGCGCAACTCCCGCCCCAGTTGCGAGGCGCGGAGCACATCGCGGCTCAACTCGTAGCCCATGGCCAGAAGCACGGCGAGGAAGGGAAAGCTCACGATGATGGGCATCCGCAGCACGCCCGCCGCCACCAATCCAGCCTGAGCCGACGCGAAGAGGATGAAGAAGGCCATCGTTCCGCCCACGAGCACCGCGCGCCTTCGCGATTCATGCGAGCCGGGGCGCCACAGCCGGAGAGAGGCATCCACAACATAGACAAACTGCGCGAGCGCTGCGAACTGCCCGAGCCGCACCCACGGGTTGGGTGTCCATTCGCCGAGCATGGACACCGGCTCACCGAGGAAGTTCATCTGTTGCAGACTTTGGATGGCGCGGATATGCAGGTTGAGTCCCGTGGTGAAGTTCGCCACCACCGCCAGCAGCCGCAAACCGAGCGCCGTCCCGAGCAGCCATCCCTTCCCGGTGCCAAAGTAGAAATGGACGAACCCCAGGCTGCCCAAGACGACAAACCCGAAGGCAAAATGCGACCACCGGACTGCCGTCCCGTATTCGGCCGGCGACTTCGCATACATGGCGGCCATCTCACCCGTCGCCAGCCCGATCACGCCAGCCGCCATGACGAAGAAACACAGGTAAGCCCACGAACGTCGCTCCCGAAACCAGATCAGCAAATAGATCGTCGCCAATGTGAAGCTCACAGAGGCAATCGTGGACCAGATGATGGTGACCCAGCTCATTTGTAAGTAGTGATCAGTAATCAGTGATGGACAGTGACAATAGCAAGTGCTGCGCGCCAGGCCAAGCCGGTTGATGGCCCCGGTCACTGATTACTGTTTACTGATGACTGACTAATCTTCGCGTCACACTAAAAAGGCCGCCTCCCGTTAGGAAAGCGGCCCGACTTCAACAGCTCCAGACTCACCGACAACCGGATTACATTTCGGTTTTATCATCCGAACTGACGCGCAGTTTCTCCAGCTTGAAGGTGCAACGCGTGGACCAGTAGTCCATGCACAATTTCACATCGCCAAAGGTGCCGTCAAACTTCGTGCGCAGGGCCTTGGTGCCGGCCCGGCGGTCCATCGCTTCAGCGACGATCTGGCCGGTCCCGCCATCCGTAAATTCGGCTTCGACCTGGCATTCACCCACACCGAGGCCCGTCCCGAAAACGACCCGTTTGACGAGGCTCACGCCCATGCCCATGGGCACGACGCTGGAAACCAGATTGGCCACCGGCCGGCATTTCTTGGCCTCGGTCAGCGCGCCATGGAGCACCAACGTGTCCGGACCGACCTGGTCAACAATCGTATAATCCTTGCCCAAAGCATTGCTCAGCGCGGTATAAAAATAACTCACCAGCAACTGTTGATCTTCCCTGTCCAGCTTGCCCAGCTTCGAGTCTTTGTCATCCGACTTCCAGAGTTCAACGGGTTCGATATAGACCTTGGTGTATTTGGCCCAGTTTACATCTGGATTGATGTAGAGCATCTTGGCTTGATCGCCCTTGCCCGGTTTCATCAGGGAATAATCCTTCAGGAATCCCGATTCCTCCATGCTTCCCCGCACCTCGTGCGTGGTGGAACAGGCGGTCAGACCCAGCAGCAGACCGCCGGCCAGAATTCCGGTCAGGAATTTCAAGCCGCAGGTGCCGTCCTTTTCATTCATGGTTGATGTCTTCATTTGTTTCTCCTTTGGTTTGTTTATCTTCGTTCGTGTAACTGCTCTTTCCTTCCGCCGGATTAGGCGGGCGGGGATCAATCATCAGAAGCGCCAGTTCAGACCTACGCTGAAGAACATGAAATAGACGTTGTCATAGGTGCCTGATACGGTGCCGCGATAGGTCGAGGTCTGGGTCACCGGCATGTCGCCGCTCCACGCCAATTCATAGGCGGCTTCCAAGTCGAGAGACTTGCTGTATTTCCACAGCGTACCGAGGCCGAAACGGTAGGACTCGCCCATGGGCAGGGTCACGGTGCGGTTCGCATCACTGACGGCCGAGGTATCATAGGCAAAACCACCGGTAAACTGCCACTGCTCGGAGGCCTTGTATTGGGCGCCTATCGCTCCATGCCAAGTGTCATCGTAGTGGAGATTGATGGTTGTGGGCTTGGCGTCCGCTATGAGGCCGGTGCTGGAATCAACACCCACACCCACTTCGCCAAACCGGCTCCAATTTTGCCAGCCAACGTCCGCCATGACCGCCCATTGCTTGTTGAGGTCCTGATAAACCCCCACCATCACCGACTGCGGCACGGTCATGCCCAAGTTCAATTGGGGCGGGTTTTTGAAAACAGGAAGCAGCCCGAGCGCAGTCCCGTTAACGCCGCTAAAGCTGGGCTTGGCGCTGAAGTTCAGCTTGACCTCCGAAAGATAGTTGACGCCGATGCGCGTGCCCGGTCGCGGTTGAATCATGATGCCGGCATTACCGCCGAAACCCCACTCTTCGTCCTTCAATTTCATCTGGCCGTCGTTGGAAGGAGAAGGATTAAAAATACTGGTCCGAACCGCCGTCTGGGCGTCCAGATAACCATACATTACATTCAACCCGCCGCCCACCGAGAGCCAGTCGTTCACTTTGAAACTCGCCGCCGGCATCAGGCTCATGCCCAGCAACGTCGCCTTCTGGATGTAGTAACGACCCGCCCAGTCGTTGCCGTAATTTTCCGAGAGGCCGAAGTAAGAAAAAGTGCCGAAGCCCACCGTCAGTTTCTCCGTCACCGGATAAGTGATGAACAAACTGGCTCCCGGCAGGGCTCCAATGGCATTGTCGCCATTGCCGCCCGCCGTTGTGGTTTTGGAATTTCCCGAGAAATGCGCGTTGCCGTAAAGGACCTGGAGGGAGGACTCCACTTGCGCCCCGTTTAACAGGCTCATCCCGGCGGGGTTTTTGAACAAGGTCGAGGCGTCTTGCGCCCCGGCCGCGTAACCAGCCGAAGCCAAACCGACATCCGGCGCGGAAATTTCATAAAGGTCAATGCCGCCGGCCAGCGCGGAGGGCGTCACAAAGGCAACAGCGACAAGGAGGGAACCAATCAGGGCCAGTATTTTTGTGCGTTTCATATTCTGGGTTGGGTGTTTGATTTTGGTCGTTTAAATCGGCTGTCACCGGCGTCAAGATTTTGGTTCGCGCAACCGCGAGCCCTGGGACGAATACAGCGCCACCAGCCGGGAGATGAGCACCGCCACGTACAGCGTGCCGGTCATCGCCTCCATCGCCGCCAGCGCCCGCGCCCCGTTTGAAACCGGCGTGATGTCGCCGTAACCGACCGTGGTGAGGGTGACAAAACTAAAATAATAGGCGGTGAAGCCATCCATCGCCCGGCTGGAGGCCGGCCCGGTGCTGAAGGCAAACGAATCTGGCACCAACCGCGCCACAAGCTGATACGCAAACATCCACGACAACCCCAGCAGCAGGTAAACGGAAATGCCGGCGTACATCACCTCGGCATTGACCTGGGGGGCGCGCAGGATGAAACGCAGGAACTGCACCACCAAAAAAATGACAAACACCAGCCCGGCGACGAGGGAAATTTCCGCGGGAGCCAGCTCCGGCAAAAAGTGATTCAGCCATCGGCCAACGACCGCCGGCACCACCAGAACCGCCGCCCAGACCAATGTCCGGCGGCTCCGGCCCACCGCCAATACTCCCGACACCAGCACCAGCGTCAAGAGCACGGTCTCAATGCTCCTGCCATGGGGTATTTTATCGACGATCGGCGCCCCGATGAGCAACAGGACAAGCGCCACCAGAAATTCCGCCGTTGAAAAGCGGCGGTACCCGATATGCGCGGGACGGGCGGCCGGCGGGCCAGGCGCGGCGGCTTCAGGTTTCGTTGGTTGAGATTCTGACATGGTTCAAATGCAACAATGCCTATCGTATTTTGCCCGTCCTGTTTCTTCTTTCATTCTGGCGCTTTCCCGAGCGGGTCGTCAAGGTGCGTCGTGACGGCTCACCGTCCTCGCATGGGAGTTTGCCTGGCATTGGCTTCATGTAAATTTCAAGGATGTTCGCGTAAAACAGCCCCCGGCCGCTATTGGACCTTGGGCCAATATGGTTTCACCGGAGCGCGGAGCAATGCTCCGCGCGCCAAACATTTCCTGGCATCAGGGCGGCACGGTGTCTGTCTTGGCGGGGCCAGCCCGGCCAAGATGATCGAGGAGGATGCGGCGCACTTCCTCAATCGTCAGCGGATTGCCCTGGCACGAGTGGCCGCTGCGCACGATGAATTCCGATTCCGCGTAATCCACGTGGGCGCTGGTGTATTTCACGACGCCGTCGGCGCCGTTGGGCGGCTGGTCGTTGCCCTTGATGGCAATGATGGAGTGGGCCTTGATGCCGGGCGCGGTCGGAATGTCCGCCAGCGTGAGCATGAACGGGTTGTCGGTGGCCATGCCGTTGAGGCTGGACGGCACTCCTTTGCGCAATTGCTCGGGAAGCTGGATCGTTTCCTTCAGTTTCAACAAACTGGCCGAGGCGTCCACCAGGTCGCCGGGCAGTGTTATGAAACGGTTCAGGAACCGCTGGACAAAATGGGAATTTTGGTAGCTGCCCCGGTGCGGCGTGGCGATGAAGATGACCTCCGATACGCAGGAGAGCGGCTTGAAAAATAAATTGGTCCGCAACAACTCGCGCGTTTTTTCGTCCACCTTCAATTCGTCAATGTTCGTCTGGGAAACGAGCCGCCAGAGTTTGTCGCCGGTGTCGGTCGCCGTCAGTTTGGCCAGCAGGCCGCCCTGGCTGTGGCCGATGATGACCATCTGCCGCAGGGCCGGGTCCTTCCCGTCCGGATCGAGGGTCTTGACCAGGTCCGTCAGGTCGTTGCGCAGGATTCCCGCCGATATGGTGATCGGCTTCCCACTGGCGTAATTGAACATCCAGAACTGGTACCGTTCGCGCAGGACCGGGTCGGCGCGGAGGGCGTTCCACATTTCGGCCCACCAGACCGGGCTGCTGGCGGTGCCATGCACAAATACCACCGGAATCCGGCCGGGCGTGTACAGTTGCATGAGGCGGACCCCGGTTTTGATGTTTCCTTCCGTTGAAAAGAACTGGGCCAGCCCCAGGTCCCAAATCGCGCTGCTGTTCAATGCCTGGGCCATCGGCGCGGTGGTGTCGGTCTGGAGCGGAACGGGTTTGCCGTTCACTTCCACCTGCGTGACATCGTACGCGGAATAGAGTTCGAGCGTGGCATCCATTTTCCCGGCGCTCCACGCGCGCACGTCGCCGGACACGCGGAGGAAAACCGTGGCCGGAAAGCGCCGCTCCTCCTGGAACCTCCCGACTTTCCGGCTGACGGCGATCAGCGGCGCACCCAGGCCCGAGTCGCGATTGCGCGTGCTCAGGCCGCGCACGATGAATTCGTCGGCGGAATAGAATTTCTCAATCAGGTCCAGGCTCACCGGAAGCCCGGGGTGCGTGAACTGCACGTCCACCGGGCCGGGCGGCGTCCGGCGCACCCCGCTGTCCAGTTCAACCAGCGCATTGGTGTTGACCATCAATCCCAGGGCCAGCCCGCGGTTGTAGAAATCGCATGCGGCACGGAAGCGGAGATCATACGGATTGGGCGGCGCTTCGCGGCTGTCGCCGAACAGATAAAGATAGGCGTAAATGGCCGAGGCAAAATAGCTGTTTCGCGCCAAGCGCGGCACGCCCGGTTTGACGCTGTGCCGCTGGCGATCCGCATTCAAAAAGTTCAATTCGGACAGCGCATAAAGCACGTCCCGCCGGTCGTCGGCACAGGCAATGGCCTGGAGCTGCTCCAGCGTGGCGTCCGGATTCTTTTCGAACGGCTTCTCCAGATTATACCGATGCAGCACCACCTGCGCGTCACCGCTGCAATCGCCGCTATTAAGCGCGTTCCGATGGAGGTTGAGGTAGGCCTGTCGCGGCGTTGCCAGGTCCGCCCCGATGGGGGTCGAGCAGCCCGCAAGGATGAACAGGGCTGCCAGCGCGCAACCGTTCAGAAAAAGTTTTTTCATGTTTATGTTTCCATGGCACTTCAAAGTGATACGGATTCACTCCAACTCGCAAGGAATGATCGTCACATTCAAAGCGCCAGAGGACTGGCGCACTCCAAGACGCTTCGCGCCCTTCAAAGCTACTTCGTGCCGCGCGGAGCGTCTTGGACCGCGGTGGCCCTCCACCGCTTTTCACCGCGTCACGGCCGCCGGGTAATGTTATCGGCACTGCACTAGTGAACCGCCGGCGGTTCCTCATCCATACCAGGCAGACCTTTGCGGATTTGTTGCGAGAAATCAACCGCCTTGTCCGCGGACCTGGCGCGGGCGTTGATGTGGCTGAGTTGCTTCAATTCCGTGAACGGCAGGCTGGTGTCGATCACCCGGCGTTCGTAAAGCAATTCATCGAGGTGTCCGTTGATCAGCATCCGCCAGTCCCACGGCGCGCGGTCGGACGCGGCGCGCTGTGTGCGGATGGCGGTCGTGCAGTTGTCCGTGATGGCGTTGTACCACTCCGGCCGGTCCCGCAGGTTGTTGACCAGGCGGAGATAGTCGAGGAAAAGCGCCCGGCCCTGCGCCGGGGTCATCCGCACCCGGTAGAGCCGGGCTTCTTCGTCCTGCCGGTAATTCGTCCGCAGGCGCACCAGGTCGCGTTCGTCAGCGACGATGCACGTCAGTTCAAACTGACGGAACAAACCTTTCACCGCCGAATAATCCTGCCCCTTCTGCTTGCGGGTCTCGATGGAGAAACAGACGTAGTCGCCGTTCGTGAAACCAAAACTGACCATCGTGTGCGCGATGTTCGGCGAACCCCAGGTGACAAGATACATATCCACCGTGCGCAGGGCATCGAGGTTGAAAATCCGGTCGTAATAATGCACGTCAAAGTTTGTCTCCGTGTGGTAATCACAGTTGCGAATATTGTGAATCGTCACCTGGCTGCTAGTGATGTCCGCAAACGGCAATACCGCCACGTCCGGCTGCCAGTCCCGGTCATTGGATGGTTTCAATGAAAGCCACCAGCCCAGTATGAGCACGAATCCGATCGCAGTGATGACCTCCTTCCAAGGACGCCGCACCCGCATCCACACGGCCAGCATTCCCAGCCCGTAAATTGCCGCCAACGGAACTTGCAGCCACGAAATCCGCACATCGAAGTAAAGCGCCGCCACCGCCCAGAGCGTCAGCAGAGCCAGCAGGACCCACAGCCCTGCCACCGCCACCCGGCGAATCACGCGCACCAGCCGGCTTCCCCCGCCTTCACTGGACTGGTGTGCATTCATCGGGCTTAGGCGGGGAACGTCATTTGTGTTGATGCCACCACCAGGCGCCGGCGAACAGCCCGACGGCAATGAAGAAGAGCACCAGCCGAAAAAAGGACTTCCCGGTCTTGAACACGAGGAACAACAGCACAATGCCGACCAGCGCCGCCGCTCCCGTGGGCAGATCGTGGGCGCCGAGATTATTGAAGAATTCTTTCAGTTTATCGAGGTTCATGGTTGAGTGATTCGTGTTTTACACCAGTTACATCCGCTTCCGGGGTTGAACGGGTTGCTTTCGCAGGTCCGCGACAATCCGTTCCACTTCGGGGATGGCGTGCGCGAAGTACTGCTTGAACCCGCGGCAGAGATAGTTCAAGCCCGGCTCGCCGTCCGCAGTGCGGATAATCCGGTTCTTCGGGCATTCGCCCCAGCAATCGCTGAGATACGGACATTGCCGGCAATACTTCGGCAAGGTCTCGTTCTTGGCGTAACCGAATTTCACCTGCGTCCGGGAAAATACCTGGCTGTCGAGTGTCTGGTCCTGGATGTTGCCCAGGCGATACTCTGGATAAACATAATGGTCGCAGGAGTAAACCCCGCCGTCGTGTTCCACCGCCACACCCTTGCCGCAAAATTCGCCGTAGATGCAGATCTGCGAGCCCAGGCCCATGTGCTGCGACACCAGCGTCTCGAAGTGGTTCACCAAAACCTTTCCCACATCCCGGCTCCGCCATTCGTCAAAAACCTTGCACAGGAAATAACCCCAGTCGTCGGGATCCACCGACCAGTCGGTCACGATGGAATTCGGGTGGCCGGGCCGGGCCTCGGGATCGCCGTCTCTGGGCAGGGCGGCGTTGTCCCACTTGTGCGGCGCCGTTTTCTCGAAGCCCTTGTATTCGACAATGGGAATGAACTGCAGGTAGGTGGAATCCAGTTCGCGCCGGAGAAAGCGGTAAACGTCCAGCGGCTTGCGGGCATTGAACCGGTTGACGCACGTCAGCGTGTTGAATGGGACTCCGTAACGCTGAAAGAGTTTAGCGGTGTGGAAAACTTTTTCGAACGTGGGTTTCCCGCCTTTCGTAACGCGATATTTGTCATGAATTTCCCGGGGACCATCAATGCTCAGGCCGACCAGAAAACGGTTCGCCTTGAGAAACTCGCACCATTCCTCATTGATCAGTGTTCCGTTGGTCTGGAGATCGTTCTGGATCGTCTGCCCCGGCTTCGCGTATTTCTTTTCCAGTACGGCGACCTTGCGGAAGAAATCCAGCCCCATCAACGTCGGCTCGCCGCCCTGCCAGGAAAACACAATCTCCGGCCCGGTCACACCCGCGATGTATTGCTGGATGAACCGTTCGAGCAGTTCGTCGGACATCCGGCCGGTGCCCGGACCGTCGGGAAGAGTTTCCTTGCTCAGATAGAAGCAATAGGTGCAGTCGAGATTGCAGGTGGACCCGCCGGGCTTGACCATGACGTGGAATCGCCGCCGCGACTGGTTCCCCAGCAACGACGGCGCGTCATATTGATCGACCGGCCGCGGCGGCATTCCCACTTCGGCGACCTTGAAGCCGGCGAGTCCGGAGGCGGGCTGGGTTTCGTCAGAATTCATCATGGTGTCTTCAACAGAAGGCAACGGAAGCAACGGAGTTTCCCATGACAAACCGGATTGAACAGGAGGAAGCGGAGAAAGCGGAAATTTTTTGGGCCGGCTCTGCCGCCTCTGCTCGCTCCTGTAAAATTCTTGAGTTCATCGGTTCAATTCTTGGTTTCATCGGCCGGCTCCCGGCAGGATCAGGCGGTGAACGCCATCGGTCAACTTCATCTCGTGGAAATTAATGAGCAGGCCAATCGGGACATCCAGCAGCTTCATATAACTCAGGAGCTGGGCTTTGTGGATGGGCGGAATTTTCTCCACGGCTTTTGCCGCCACCAGAACGCAGCCGGCCACCAGCAGATCGAAGCGCAATGGCACTTCGCGTGCGAAGTCTTTGCAGGTAATCACCACGTTCTTCTGGCTCAGGCATGGTAACCCGCGCAACTCGAGTTCCTTGGTCAGGCACCATTCGTAGATAGATTCAACCAGGCCCGGCCCCTTGTCACGATGGACCTCAATGGCCGCGCCAATGATGCTTTCGGTTAACCCGGATGCCATTTCAAACAATGGATGCATGCGCTCTTTTAGGGTGGGGGGCAACTGCGGACTTTGAACAGGAGATCGCAGGGGGTACAGAGAAAAAACTCTCCGCTATCTCCGCTTGCTCCCGTTGAAAATCCATATTCATTTTTCTGCGCCCGTGTGGTTCATAATCGAATCAATCAATCCAGCCCTGTTCCTGAAATCGCTGCTTGAGCACAACAGCGATTTCCTTGGCGGTCGCCCGGGCCCGGCCCTCAACCTTGCTGCGGCCGCTTTCTTCCCCGTACACTTTCATTCCGCTGCCGATGATGAGTCCCGCCGGATTGGCGGTGACAATGAAGGTGATGATTCCCAATCCCGATGCCACCCCCGGGGTTTTGTTGCCACCGGCGTCCAGGGTCTCGGAGTCGAGTTTGCGCAGTCCCCGGTCTGTCATTTGGTAGCATTCCACCGCCGTTCGCAACTCGGACGCCCCGTAACCGTACCCGATGGTGACGCGCTTGGCGGCATTGCCCTCGTTTATGGAAAGCAGATAGCCCCGGATCACAATGTCATTGATCTGCGGTTTCGTTTCCAACCAATCCCGCTCGGCTGGCATTCCCATGCCGTGAATCTGCCCGACCAGCTCCGCCGCAATTTCAATGCCCAATTGGCGTCCGATCGCAATCTGCCCGGCCGTTTGGGGCGTGACGTCCAAGGAATACTGGCGGGCCAGCGCGGAGTTGGTTGGAACCTCGGCGGCCGTGGCGGCGAAGTCATACACCAGAATGTTGCCGGGCCGCGGGATCGGCCCGGTGACAAATGTTTCCTGGCTGGTCACCTTGGTCGAGGCGCACCCGGCCGTCACAAGCAGGGCGAACAGGCACGGGAGGACGATCACCAGTTTGGTTTTCAAAACTTTAACAGGAGGTAACGGAGGAAACGGAGATTTCCTTTTTGGGTTTCTGCCATCTCTGTTTGCTCCTGTTTGATTGATTTGCTTTTCATCTTTCGTTGCCTCGCCGGTGAATTCGCAAGCCGAAAGGCGAAAGACTTTTCCAGGAGGTAGCAGAGGAAACAGAGAATGATTTTTTCCTCTCCGTTCTCTTCCGCCTACGCGGCGCGCCATAGCGCCGCTTCGGCGCGACGGCGGCCGTTTGCTCCTGTTCAAAAGTCTTTCATGTTTGGTTTATAATCCAATCAATTGATCCAGCCCTGTTCCTGGAATCGTTGTTTGAGCACAGTGGTTATTTCTTTGACGGTCGCCTTGACCCGGCCCTCGATTTTGCTGCTGCCGCTGGCTTCCCCATAGACTTTCATCCCGCTGCTGACGATGAGTCCCGCCGGGTTGGCGGTGGCCGCCAAGGTGACCAACCCCAAAGCCGCCCCCGGTGTTTTGCTTCCTCCGGCATCGGTGGTGCCGGATCCGATTTTGCGCAGGCCGGTCGCCGTCACCTGGAACGCTTCCATGGCGGTTTTCATCTCGGACGCCCCGGAGCCGAACCCGATGGCGACGCGTTTCGCTTCGTTGCCCTCGTTGATGGAGATCAAGTAGCCGCGGAAAATGAGGTCGTTGATCCGGGGTTTGGTTTCCGCCGTCGCCTGCGCGGCGGGCATTCCCAAGGCGTGAATCTGCGCGACCAGCTCGGCGGCAATTTCAGCGCCCACCTTTCGTCCTTTCGCGATCTGTTCAGCTGTTTGCGGCGCGACGCGGTCGGAAGACTGGCCGGCCAGCGCGGATTCGGCCGGGATGTCGGTGTCGGTGGCCGCGAAATCATAAACCCAGATTTGATCGGGCCGGGGGATCGGTTCAAAAACGACCTGATTGGTGGTGACGCTGGTTGAGGCGCAGCCGGCGAGCAATCCGCCCACCAGTCCCGCCGCGCACAGGTTGAATATTGATTTTTTACAGAACAATTTTGTTTTCATAGTTATTTATCCATTTCAGTTTTCATTTCGCTCGTGAATTCGCGGGCCGGTCCGAGCCGGAGTGGCCACAGACCAGCCCGCGTGGTTCACCAACGAATCAATTGATCCAGCCCTGCTCCTGGAACCGTTGCTTGAGCACATCGGCAATTTCCTTGGCGGTCTGCTTGGCCCGGCCCTCGACCTTGCTGCTGCCGCTTTTCTCGTCATGGACATGCATTCCTCCGCTGATGATGAGTCCCGCCGGGTTTTTCGTGGCCAGGAAACCGACCACTCCCAAAGCCGTCCCCGGTTTCTTGCTTCCGTCGGCATTGACATCGCCGGAGCCGATTTTGCGCAGTCCATTCGCCGTCATTTGAAAGCCTTCCACCGCCGTCTTCAATTCGGAGGCGCCCTCGCCAAATCCGATGCCGAAGCGCTTTTTGGCATCGCCCTCCTTGATGGAGATGATATAGCCCCGGATCACCAGGTCGTTGAGCTGCGGTTTCGTATCGGTCGAAGGCCGCTGTGCCGGCATTCCCAGGTCGTGGATCCGTCCGACCAGCTCCGCCACAATTTCAGCGCCCAGCATTTTCCCTTTCGCAATTTGATCAGCTGTCTGGGGTGTGGTGTCCAGGTCCGGCTGACCGGCCAGCGCGGAGTTGGCCGGAACATCCGCGGGCGTGGCGGCGAAGTCGTACACCCAGATCTGCCCGGGTTGCGGGAGCGGCCCGGACACGAGGATCACACGGTTGGTGATGTCAGCGGAGGCGTTCCCGGCGAGCAATCCAGCCGCCAATCCCGCCAGGCAAAGGTTGAACATCGATTTTTTACAGGACAATTTTGTTTTCATAGTTCCTTTCTCCGTTTCCAGTTTCAGTTCGATCGTGAATTTGTGGGCCTCAGGATGAAAAGATTGAACAGGAGATAGCAGAGGAAGCAGAGACTTTTTCTCCGTTCTCTCCGTTTGCTCCTGTTCAAAAACGGTTTTCATTTTTATCACTCGCTGCGGAATTATTCCGTCCGCCGGTTTTTGGGCGTATGAGCCAAGCCCGACCGAGCAGGATGGTCAAAACAGCATGCAACCCGACTACCGGCCATAGCAATGGCCCAGCCCATTCGTCGCCAAGAGCGAGGTGGGCGAGATACACGGTGGCAAGCGTGCTGTAGGTCAACATGCCGAGCGATGCCGGTCCCGGCCAGCAGCCCACGCCCAAGGCGAGCAGCGCGATGCCGGCCACACGAGCCACGACGATGGAAACGCCGGCCAGTTCCGTGCCCAGCAGCAAGCGCCCGACCAATGCCGGCACCAGCAACAACGCCACGCCCGTGGCGGCTTCGGCCACGCTGGTGAGGATTAGTAATTTTTTCATCGCGGCTCAAGCGGCTAGCGTTTCGAGGAGTCAATCGGATCAGGCTCCGGTGCTGCCATGGTCTCTCCCTTGGACTCCGGCGCTGGTTCAGGCAGCGGCACGAGCTTGAAGGTCAGCTTGTCAATCGTGCCGGTGAACTTGAACGGACATTCGTAACGATACCTCAACATCGCGACGCCAGTGCGCGTGTCGCTGCCAACGTCGAAACTTTCGTCTTCGGGGAACGTGACCGGAGTTCCATGTTCCATGGAATTTCCGGCCACTTCCTTGCCGTCCACGGAGAGCACGCCTTTGCCGCTCTTGCCCAAGCCGGGTTCATCGGGCTTGTAGTCGAAGACGATGGTGTGCTTGCCAGCGCTCAATGCCGGACCTGACCAGATTGTGCGCTTCAAGTTGAGCAGATTGTAGAGGAACACCGGCTTGCCCCGACCAACGTGCACAATGCTGGTGGTGAATACCGCAAGCAACAGAAGCGCGGCGGAGAACACGATGAATTTGCTCATGCCCATTTTCAGGCGTGACCAGTTTTTGCTCTGCCCGCGCCAAGCCAGCAACAATCCGAACACCAGAAATCCCAGACCCAGCTTCCGAAAGAAGCCCGCGTTGGACCACCAGTTGAAGGCAGGACTTAAAAACAAGCCGTAGCCGCCGAAGCGTCCGCCGTCGGTGACGATCATGCCTTCCGCGCCACCTTCGGGGATGGTGACCTCGGCGGTGATGGTGTAGTTCTTGTTCAGGATGTTCGGCGCGCCGCTGTTGGGGACGCCCCGGTCAGTGTTCCGGAGTAGGTGAATTCCGTGCGTCCGCCCGCGAGGCTCGGCTTCGGCGCGTTCCAACGCGTGAGCGTCGAGTTGTCCATCGGCAGCACATTATTTTTCGCCGCCTCGGCGTAGAACAGCGCCTGCATCTCCTTGAGCTTGTCCGGCATTGGGGCGGCGAGGTCTTTGGACTCGGTGGGATCCTCCGCGACATTGTAGAGTTCCCATTTGTAACCGGTAATTACGTCGGGCGCAGGCTTCGTGCTCAGTTCCCACGGCAGTGTCGCCGGGGTCGTGCAGGCCACCCAGCCTTCGTGGTAGATGGCGCGGTTGCCGAGCATCTCGAAATACTGCGTGGTGCGCTTCGACGGAACGTTAGCACCGGCCTTGTCCCAAGTGTAAGTCATGCTCACGCCGTCCATGGGGCGCTGCGCGACGCCATTGATCGTCTCCGGCTGCGGGATGCCAGCGGCATCAAGGATGGTCGGAACGATGTCAATGACATGATGAAATTGGCTGCGGATACCACCCACATCGGTGATGTGGCCGGGCCACGACATGGCCACGCCCTGCGCCGTCCCGCCGAAATGCGACGCCACCTGCTTGCACCACTGGAACGGCGTGTCCATCGCCCACGCCCATTCTGCCGCGAAATGCGGGAACGTTTTGTCCGATCCCCAGAACGGATACCAGAGCATCTGCGCTTTCACCGGCACGGCCACGCCGTTGAAAGTCGTGAACTCGTTCGGCGTGCCATTGAGCATCCCTTCGGCGCTCGCGCCATTGTCACCGCTGATGTAGATGATCAGCGTGTTGTCGAGCTGACCCATGTCTTCGACGGCCTGGATGACGCGACCGATCTCGTAATCGGTGTAGGCGAGGTAAGCGCCATAGACATCCGCTTGCTTGATGAAGAGCTTCTTCTCCACCGCGCCGAGCGAGTCCCACTTTGGCAGTGTATCCGGCCAAGGCGTGAGTCGGGCGTTCGCGGGCATGATGCCAAGCTTCTGCTGATTGGCGAAGATGGTCTCGCGGATTTTGTTCCAGCCGTCATCGAAGAGGTGCATATCACTAATCTTCTTGATCCACTCCTTCGTCGGCTGATGCGGCGCGTGCGTACCACCGGGGACGTAATAGACCAAGAACGGCTTCTCCGGTGCGACCGACTTGATGTCCTTCATGTATTGGATCGCCTCATCGGCCATGGCCGTGGTCAGATTCCAGGTGCCGGGCGGCTTGCCCTCGAAGGGATAGATGGCCGTCGTATTGCGGAACAAGTTCGGCTGCCACTGGCTGGCGTCGCCGCCGACGAACCCATAGAAATACTCAAAGCCCATGCCCACCGGCCACTGGTCGAACGGCCCGGCTGCGGTTGACTGATAGGAGGGCGTGTTGTGTTCCTTGCCGAACCACGAGGTCGCGTAACCGTTATCCTTCAAAAGGGTGCCAATGGTGCCGTTCGCTTTCACAATGATCGAGTCATAGCCCGGATACCCCGTGGTAATCTCCCCGACGACGCCAAAGCCCGCGACGTGATGATTGCGACCCGTGATCAAAGCCGCGCGCGTCGGCGAGCAAAGCGATGTGGAGTGGAAATTCGAGTAACGCAGCCCCGCCTTCGCAACGCGATCCATCGCCGGGGTCGGAATCACGCCACCGAAAGTGCTCGGCGCACCGAAGCCGACGTCGTCCGTCATGATGAGCAGCACGTTGGGTGCGCCCTTCGGCGGCACGACGCGCGGCGCCCACCAGGGTGTGGACTCCGAGGCTTTCTCCTTGATCACGCCGCCGAATTTCGGATCGGGAAGCGGAAGTTGTTTGCCGCCCGTGGTGGTGGTGGCGTTGGGTGCACCGATGACACCGGTGGTTTGGACTTCCGCCCAGCTCGATGGGGCAAGAGAAGTTGCCAAGGTCACCGAGGCGGTCAGGCCGTATCTCATCAGGTTGTTTCGTTTCATAATTTTTCTTTTAGCTGATTCATTATCTCTCCGGTGAAATCGCGGTCTGCTCATTTGATCTGCCCGCGTGGTTCACAAGCGAATCAATTTGCCACCATCACGCCCGGCGGCTGCCAGGTGCCTTCGCCCGGCGGCAGGATAGACGGCGCTTCCGGCTTGGGCCAGTAGAGACGCATGGCCATGTAAATCGGGCCGTTGGGCGCGGGCAGCCAGTTGCTTTCCTTGTCCGCACCGGGCGAATCTTTCTGGATGTAAATCGTCAGCGAGCCGTCGGCGTTCGTCTTCATACCGGACAACATGGGCGAGTTGATGAGGTAGCGGTTGATGGGATTCTCGATGAGCAATTGCGTCTTGCCATCATACATTGTCACCGACCAGAAGGCGTTCACCGGCGGGAGCTGGCCGGCGGGGAACGTGAGTGTGTAATTATGTTTGCTGCCATCGAGCGTCTCGCCGGTGACGTCCCAGCGGGTCATCGGATACATGGCCTCGACGGCATCGTTGCCGTAGATGCCGGCCTTGGCGGCGGCGGCTCGCAGGAGCCAGTCGCCATGGTAGAAGTCGCGGTCGCCGAACGCGGCACCCACGCGCCAGTTGTTGATCGGCTTGCCCAAGGTATCGGCACGCGCGGCCACTTTGGATTCGCCGGCCTTCATGCCGAGGCCGACTTCGAGTTTGTGTTCGAGGTCGAGGGCGTCAAAGCTGAACTTCTTGCCGGCACCGACGCCGATGCGGGCGAGCTGCGCGCGGATTTCTTTTTCCTCGGGACCGGCCGGGCCGAACTGCAAGGCGAAGTCAAGATACTGGAAAAAATTGGTCTTCACCATGTCCGAGTTCGCCGGCGGGAAGTTGAGGGCGGGCGCAGCGGGCGGCGCGGGCTGGTGCAGATATGCGGAAAGCGGCTGCGCCCGGTAACCGGCCTGGACCCTTTCGACGTTCGACATGTCGTCCGGCCCCATTAACTGCGTGCGGATGACCGCCAGCGAGAACTGCGTGGTGGCATGGAACACTTTCTTGATGCCGGCCGGCGTCTCGCCGTTCCAGTGCGGCCCGACGACCAGGTAGTCGCCAGGTTCAGTGCCCGTAGCCCGGGTGCCGATATAGCCGTAGTTGAAACAATTCCCGTCGCACAGCATCACGGAATAATAACGCTCCCTTGCCACGGCTGGCATGGAGATCACCATCGGCTCGGCGCGCAGGTCCAGCCAGACCATGGAATACGGCGTGTCGCTGTTCGGCGAAATCACCGTGGTGTCCTTGTAGGTGAATACGCGGTGCTCATTGAAGAGGATGTTGAACGGCGCCTTGTATTGGCTGGAATTGGTGTCCACACAGAACTCATACATCGCCACGTAATTCATGACGATGGGCAGGCCGTAGATGAAGCCTTGCTCGGCAATGTCCTTGGTCTCGGCAATACCGGGCGCGTTTTTTTCGTTTTTCCCGGCCTGTGCAACGGCGTCGTTCTTGGTGGCGCAGCCGTTGCCAAAGGCCAGCGCGCCAACGAGCGCAGCGGCGAGGATGGTTTTTGTTTTCATATTTGTTTTGTTTGTTTGTCGCTGTTGAATTCGCGGGCCGGTCCGATGGCCAGTCTGGCACGGACCAGCCCGCGTGGTTCACAAGCGAATCAATTTTATTCGCGGACGCGCTCGACCTGCTGCATGGCAGCTTCGAGTTTCTTGATGTCCTCAGGGGACAATTGCGGACGATCAATTTTGAGTGTCAGCTTGTCGAACTTGGCCGTGAGCGGGAACGGCGGCTGGTAATCCGCATCGTCCACGCCGGTCAGAGTGTCCGAGCCAATGTCGAAGGATTCGTCGAACTGCAGGATGATGGGAATGGTGTGTTCCATTTTCTCGGTGACGACTTCCTTGCCATCCACTTTGAGCGTGCCGGTGCCGCCTTGACCGATGCCGCTGACGCTGTTGAAGGCAAGCGTGCCGGCGCCCATACCGTCATACTTGAAGTCGAATTCAACAGTGTGTTTGCCGGGCGTCAACGCATCCGGCGCTTCCCAGCGGACGTGTTTGAAACCGAACAGATTCCAATTGAACACGGGTTTGCCCTTGAGCAGATAGAAACCGTAGCCGCCAAAACGGCCGCCGCAGGTGACGATCATGCCCTCGGCCCCGTCGGCGGGCACTTCGATGTCTGCCGTGATGGTGTAGGAACAGTTCAGCAGAGACGGCGAGTCGCCCAGCGGCAAGCCGATCATCGGATGCGTGTAAATGAATTCCGAGCGACCGGCGGTGATGTTGGGACGCGGAGCCACCACGCGCGTGGCGACAGACGCATCCAACGGCAGCACGTTGTATTTCTTCGCTTCCTTCAGGAATATGCCGGCCATTTCCTTCACCTTGTCCGGATGTTGGGCGGCGATGTCATTGGCCTGCGACCAGTCCTTGGTCAGGTCGTAAAGTTCCCACGTGCAGTTGTTCAGCGGATCAGGATTGCCGGCTCCGGCGAGCACCCACGGCGGGCGAATGACCTTGGTGCTGGCGATCCAGCCGTCTTGGTAGATGGCGTGGTCGCCGAACATTTCAAAATACTGCGTGTGATGGCGCGACGGCACGCTGGCGTTTTCTTTCGCGAAGGTGTAGGCAAAGCTGGTGCCTTCAATCAGGCTTTGCTTGATGCCATCCACCATCTCCGGCTGGCTGATGGCGCAGGCTTCCAGGATCGTCGGCACCACGTCAATGACGTGCATGAACTGGTTGCGGATGCCGCCGGCATCGGTGATGTGGCCGGGCCAGGCGACCGCCATGCCCTGGCGGACCCCGCCGAGATGAGAGGCAATCTGTTTGGTCCAGGAGAACGGCGTGTCAAACGCCCACGTCCACGGAATCGCCATGTGGTTGTAGGTGTGTTCCGTGCCCCAGACGTCGCTGAACTTGAGCGAGGCTTCAATGGGCAACGGCACGCCGTTCAAGGAGGCGATTTCGTTTGGCGTGCCGGTCATCGTGCCTTCGGCACTGGAACCGTTGTCGCCGCTGATGTAGATGATGAGCGTGTTGTCCAGTTTGCCCATGTCCGCGATCGTCTGGATCACGCGGCCGATCTCATGATCGGTGTAGGCGAGATAGGCGGCATAGACCTCCACTTCGCGAATGTAGAGCTTCTTTTCGTCGGCGGAGCATTGGTCCCAGGTTTTGAGCAGGTTCGTGGGCCAGGGCGTCAATTGCGTGTCCGCCGGAATCACGCCAAGCTTTTTCTGGTTGGCGAAGATGGTTTCGCGGAGCTGGTTCCAGCCGCCGTCAAACAGATGCATGGCGTGGATCTTGTCCACCCATTCCTGCGTGGGATGATGCGGCGCATGTGTGGCCCCCGGAACGTAATAGCAAAAGAACTTTTTGCTGGGGTCAATCTGGTTGAGCTGGTTCAAGCGATCAATCGCATCATCCGCCATGGCAGTAATGAGATTCCACGTCCCCGGCGCCTTGCCGACGAATGGATAAATCTGCGTCGTATTGCGGAACAGGTTCGGCTGCCACTGGCTGGTGTCGCCGCCCATGAACCCGTAGAAGTAGTCGAAGCCCATGCCGGTCGGCCATTGATCAAACGGCCCAGCCTGGCTGCACTGGAACGTGGGCGTGTTGTGGTTTTTGCCGAACCAGGAAGTGTGGTAGCCGTTGTCCTTGAGAATGCGGCCGATCGTGGCCTTGTCCTTCGCGATCACGCTGTCGTAACCGGGAAAGCCGGTGGCCTGTTCGGACACCACGCCGAAACCGGCGGAATGATGATTGCGCCCGGTGATGAGCGCCGCGCGCGTCGGCGAACAGAGCGCGGTGGAATGCATCGCCGTGTAGCGCAAACCCATCTGCGCCACGCGATCCATGGCGGGCGTGGGAATGACGCCGCCGAACGTGCTGGCCGCACCGTAGCCGACGTCATCCGTCATGATGAGGAGGACGTTGGGCGCGTCTTTCGGCGGCACCACGCGCGGAGCCCACCACGGCTTGGACTGTAGCGAGCCGTCCTTGATCACGCCGCCGAATTTCGGGTCGGGCGCGGGCAATTGCTTGCCGCTGATGGTGGTGGTGGCGCCGGGCGAACCCGGCGCACCGGTGGTTTGGATTTCCGCCCAACTCGATGGGGCAAGTGAAGTTGCCAAGGTCACAGTGGCGGTCAGGCCGTATCTCATCAGGTTGCTTCGTTTCATGGTTTTCTCCTTTTGGTTTATTCTCTATCGTTCAATCGGGTTGTGTCTTTAGCACTCCATCTGGGTGCGATTTTACTCCATCAGCGGCTGGCAAATTATTTCGCTTCGCTTCGCGCGAACCAACTTTAGATTTAGGATTTATGGCGGTCATTTGCAAGTCAATGCCGGTTTTGTAGCCTCAAGCAACGGTTGATCGTCCACGGTTTCGCAAAAGTATCAGAGGCCGATGACGGACGGATATTGGACCTTGGGCCAATGGAGGTGGGGGAACAGTAATCAGTAATCAGTGGTCGGTAATTGGCAAGCCGTGAGCGGTCGTCTGATTACTGCCTAGTGCCCGAGATGATTTATCGCGGTGACCATGGGCTGGCTGGAAATCTGGATCAGGCCGCCAAACGGCTGGTCCAGTTCCAGAATCAGGAAGATGGCGCCCGACACCGACAGCGCCGCGACCAACAGCGCGGCAAAGACGGTGCTGTTTGAAGGCGCGAACAGGCCGAAGCTGAAGAAAATAATCGCGAGCCAGCAGACCACGACGACCAGGAAGGGTGTGGAAATGGAAGAGTCTGACTGCTCGAACAGCAGCCAGCGCATCTGGCCAAGCTCGACGGCGGTTCCCAAGGCTTGGGATTTGAGCCAGCGCTGCTCATCGTTCTGTGGGGACAGCTTCTGGATTGCGTCATATAGCGCCTCGCCCTTGGAGGCGCCGGGATCCAGCTCGGCGGGTTTGGACCGGGTGTCCGGCCATAAATGATCCACGATGCTTTCGGTCAAACGGCGGAGCTGTTCCCGTGACTCCACCGCCTCAGGTCCGTAATTTACCAGTATGCGGTCGAGGAAAACAATCCTGGCCGCCATCTGGGTCATCTCGCTCCGGGCGGTATCGTACGAACCCTTCGCCGACGCGATGAGCAGTCCGAGGACCAGCGCCGTCATGGTCGCAACCAATCCCACGGCGAGCTTCACCGTATCCTTCGTGTCCGCGCTCAGATGATGTTGTGGGAGCGCGGCGCGCAGCCGCATCGCCAGCAATGCGGCTCCGAAGACGCAGCCGAACACCAACAAACCTGTGGAGTTGGGAGTCATCAGTAATCAGTGGTCGGTGGCGGGTGGCAAGTGGCTGGTGGCATGGGACTAGTGAGTGGGTTTTAGCACCGGCGGTGCGCCAGAAAGTAGCCCACGGTAAAACCGTGGGGAAAATGTTGCATACGCATAAGCCCCGGATGGGGCGGAAGAACGGACGCGAGGTTGCAAGGGTTTTATTCTGTCGCCCCTGACGGGGCTTATGTTTTTCGTCCGGCCAAACCCACGGCTGACGCCGTGGGCTATTGTCTTCCGCCGCTCCGCGGCTTCATTCCGGGATGCCCCAAAATTTTCCAGGTTTCCACTTTGCATAAATTTTGTCACCCGCCACTCGCCACTCACTTTTCTTCACTTGCCACCTGCCCCTTGCCCCTCGCCACCAGCGTCCTTGACACAGCGGAAGCCGAGGTGATTGCTGCCGGTGTCCACGTCTCCCTTACCGCGCGTGCCCATCATATAACGGGTGCAATACTGGTCGGTGCAAAGAAACGAGCCGCCGCGCTGCACCCGCTGGGGCTGGTCATCGCCGGGATCGTATGATTTATCCGGGCCTTGCGGATTGCGCGCCACGACAACGCCCGCCAGCTTGAGCCGCGCATAATAGTCGGGCCGGTACCAGTCGCTGCACCACTGCCAGACATTGCCGGCCATGTCGAAAAGTCCGTAGCCGTTCGGTGGAAATTGCCCGACCGGCGCGAGGCCCGCGAAACCGTCCTCGCCGGTGTCCTTTACCGGGAACTGGCCCGTATAAATGTTCGCCATCCATTTACCGCCGGGCCGGAACTCATCGCCCCACGCGTAGGTTTTGCCGGAGAGCCCGCCGCGTCCGGCAAATTCCCATTCCGCCTCGGTCGGCAGCCTCTTGCCCGCCCACTTCGCGTAAGCCAGCGCGTCGGCGTAGGCGATTTGCACCACGGGATTATTTTCTTTGCCCTTCAAGTCGCTGTCCGGCCCGGTGGGATGCCGCCAGTTCGCGCCATGCACATAACGCCACCATTGAAAATAATCGTTCAACGGCACGGCGTTCGTCGTGGGCGTGAAGACCGTGGAGCCGGCCACCAGATTTTCCGGCGGCGCGGTGGGAAATTGCTCCTTCGTGGGCGCGATCTCCGCAATCGTCTTGTAGCCGGTGGCTTTGACGAATTTTTCGAACTTCGCGTTGGTCACATCGTTGGTGTCCATCCAGAAGCCATCCACATAAACCCGGTGGACGGGCTGCGCGTCATGCACGGAGTTCATCGTGGCCATGGTGCAGACGCCCTCGGACGGGGCCATGCAACCCATCGAGAATTCACCGCCGGGAATCCACACCATGCCTTCCGGCGCGCGGCTGGGCGCGGGAGTTTTGTTCGGAATCGTCGGGGAGAAAGGGAACGCCGCCGCATTGGTCAAGGCCGCCGTGTTCGTCGCCGGCTGCGCTTCCGTGGTCTGTCGGGCCATCACGGACATTAATATGATGGCTGCCGTAGCCAGGGCGGCGCGGGCGGATGCTGTTGGTTTTTTGCCGGTTTTAGTTTGCACGGCGTCATGCGTGGGGCTGGTGTTTGATTTTATCCGGATGGCTGGCCGGGAGACTGGTTTTGATGCCGCCTTCAAATTCCTGAGATCGCGCACCGGAACTTTTTTTGCCCGGGGTGTGATTTCGGCTTCGGCTGTGAAAGGTTCGGGATCGGCGCCGGCAAGCCAGGTGACGGCTTCCTCGAAATCATCAAACGCCTGAACTTTCCAGCCGCGCAGTTTGGCGATGGACGCAAACAGGTCGGCGCGACGATGCGGGTCGGTACGGTAAAGCACGGCCAGCCGCTGCCGGTGCGTGAACCCGATTTCGCGGAACGTGTTCACCAGCGTCACGAGGTCGTTCACCGAGAACATCGGCTTCAGCCCCGGATGCAGCGCCCGCAGATCCAGCAGGGCCTGGTTGATTCCGCGTTTCCAGCAGGCACCGGCCAGCACCGCCAGGATTTCCTTGCTGGCGTCCAGGTCAAGCCGGCCCTGCGCTCCCAGGCGGATGAATTCCCGGGCCCGAATGATTTGAAGTTCCATGGGCATATTTTATTTTATGAGAAACCAAATTGCCTTGTCGCCGGCGCGAATGCAAATGCAGAAGCAAGCACCGGTGCGGAGAGGCGCAACTGGGTGCCATAATCAAGGTAGGGCGGTGCTGCCGCGCCGCCCAAACTTCCACTCGAACGAGCGGAGCGACGTTTTCGTGCGCATATCCCAATGGTTCCGCCAGCATCGTTGTGCTGGTTGGTGGTGAAATTGGGGCAAACCGGCAGGTTTGCCCTACCATCGTTGGCGGGAGTGCTTGGATGTATCCACCCGAAGAATAAAAGCCGTTAAGAATGAACGAGGTCATTTTGATGGCTCCTTCACTTTGTTTTCCTCCGACGGATTCTTAAGAAGCCACGCGATGCACCAGCCGCCCATCGCCGCGTGGAGAACGGATGCCAGCCACAAGACGACGCCGTGCAGTCCGAGATGGATGCTGCTTCGATGGCCGCTGTTACCGTGTGCAAAGTTTTCATGGTTGTTTCTGTAGGAGCCGAGGTAACGAGGCTCGCTTTCCAAGCAATTTCAGAGACCCCTTGCGTCGTCTCCTGCAATATTGGTGTTGCTTACTTGTTCTCGAACACGAATATCGTCTTCCAATCGTCTTTCATGCTGATGACGGTCCATTTCTTCTCCTTGGCCTCGGCCATCAGGGCGTCGCTAAACGTGCCGATCTTTGATTCCGCGCCGTATTTGAATTCGCGCACGGCGTCGTCGTGATGCACCAGCATCATCAATCGCGCGCCGCTGCCGGCTCCCGTCCATTCCAGCATCTGCTGGTCGCCATCCGAGTTGCCGAATGCAGCGATGGGGCGGCGGCCGATGTGCTGATTGATGCCGACCGCCTTGCCGGGCCCGTCGTCAATGAAGTTTACCTCCGGCAGGCGCACGAGCACGGGTTTGCCGTCGCGCATTTCGTACTTCGTCTTGACGCTGCTGCCGACGACCTGCTCGGGCGGGATGCCATAAACCTGCTCCGTCCACGGGCGCATGAACTCGATGCCGCCGCCGGAAACGATGAAGGTCTTGAATCCGTTCGCGCGCAGATACGCGAGCAATTCGTGCATCGGCTGATAAGTCATCTCGGTAAGGAGGTGCCCGGTCTTGGGATGTTTCGCGGTGGCGATCCAGTCCTTGACGATCTGCTCGAATTCCGCCGTGGTCATGCCCGTGTGCGTGGCCATCACGATTTCGCCCATGGCGTGGTTGCCGCCGGCGAGCGCGGCTTTTAAATCGCCCTTGAGCAACGATGCAAATGGCTCATTGGTTTTCCATTCCGGATGCTGCGGTGCAAGCACCTTCACGCGGTCGAGGGCGAAGAACAATTGAAAGTACATCGGCTGCTCGCACCAGAGCGTGCCATCATTATCGAAGGTGGCGATGCGTTCGGGAACCGGCACGAAGTCCGGCGAGCCGGGTTTGGTGACCTTGGCAACGAACTCGACGATGGATTTTTTTGCCGGGCCGTCGTTCCATGAGGGCAACGGGTCCTGGGCGCGGGCAAAGGTGAGGCTGGCGAGGGTAATTGCCAGTACGACGATTGTGCTGCGGATGTTTTTCATGGTTTGTATTCGTCCGGTATGTCAGAAACAGGTGGTGGGCGGCTATTGGACTTTGGGCCAATAAGGAAAAGGCCAAAGGCTGAAGGCTAAATTCTAAAGTATGTGAGGCGCAGGGTGCAGTCAGAAGGCTGGGGTGAGGGCGGCGAGGGGCGAGGGTCGGGAAAGTTTCAAGTTTCAAGTGTTCAGTGTTCAGTTTTAAAGAGCCGGCTAGAATTCTGGCTTCTGAATTCTGACTCCTGGATTCCAGATCTACACCATCAGGTTGACTCAAAATCAACTTCTTTGTATATCGTTTCAATCATGCAGATGGGAACTTTGAGGGTGTTCTGCGATGTAATCGAAACCGGAAGCTTTTCCCGGGCAGCCCAAAAGAACGGCCGCACCACGGCCAATGCCAGCCAGTTGTTCCGGGCCCTGGAGGACGAATTCGGCGTCCGGCTCGCCGTCCGGAATTCGCAACATTTCCAACTGACGCCGGAAGGCGAGGTCTGCCACGCCCATTGCCGGGAGATTCTCCGGCTGGAGCGGGAGCTGGACCGGCAGATGCAACTGGCCCGGGAAACTTCCGCCAACTTCTTTGAGCTGGCCGCCTGCTTCAGCTTTGGCCTGCATCAACTCCAGCCCATCCTCCGGCAATTCGGGCAGGCGTTCCACCATCAGGCCGGTGGTGTCGAGTGTGTGGGTGAACGCATCAACTCCCCGGACGGTCTCTGGCGAAAGGCCATTGGTGTCGCGCTCCCAATCCACGCCGGGGAAAACCGGTTCGGCAGACACGTGGATGACGTTGGTGAAATCCTCCGCCCCGGCGCGAAAAGTTAACGCCAACAACAGCACCGTGAAACAAAAGACTCGGACGGCAGTAAGCATATGGGAATACTAGACAAGGTTACCTTGGGTTCATCACGGCCACCATCGCCGAAATCCTGTTTATGGAGCAGCTTGGCGGGATGAGCCGGCGGGGGCATAATGATGGTTGAGGGTTGACCCGCCTTCGTTCACTACGGCGAGGCAGGGAGTTGAGGGTTTAATCAAGAAATCCGTCCCGCATTGCGGAATCCGTGTTCATCCGTGCAATCGGTGTCAACCGCTCCCGGTCGGGCTTTTTTTGCAGAAAATTTGCCAATTTGCACGGGGTCCAACGCCTGGGACATCAGCCGCAAAATCCCGCCATATTGTAAACCGGCTTATGGGGTGAACACCCCATAGCGCGAAGTCATTGCCAGCCCTAGAGTTAAACGTGTTTACTCTCTTAATCATCGGTTTTGGTGCTATTGCTCGGCAGCGGCGGCGGCTTCTACTACACCAGACGGCGATAACAGACTGACCGCCATTAATTCAAGAAAAGGACTTTAACATGAACGCGCCACTTCCTGAAAACGAAACCGAAAGATTAGCCGCCTTGCGCGGCTACCAAATCCTGGACACCCCACCCGACACGGAGTTCGATCTCCTCACGGCTCTGAATCATCGTGGTTTTGGTGCTATTGCTCAACGGCGGCGGCGGCTTCTACTACACCAGACGGCGATAACAGACTGACCGCCATTAATTCAAGAAAGGACTTTAACATGAACGCGCCGCTTCCTGAAAACGAAACCGAAAGATTGGCCGCCTTGCGCGGCTACCAAATCCTGGACACCCCGCCCGACGCAGAATTCGATCTCCTCACGGCTCTGGCTTCGCAGATTTGCGTGACGCCCATTGCGATGGTGAGCCTGGTGGACAAAGACCGGCAGTGGTTTAAATCCAAAATCGGCGTGAGCATTTCCGAAACCCGGCGGGACATTGCGTTTTGTGCCCACGCCATCCTGCAACGCGATGTGATGGAGATTGACGACGCCACTGCCGACAAACGGTTCGCGGACAATCCGCTGGTCACTTCCTCGCCCAGCATCCGGTTTTATGCCGGCGCGCCCCTGGTGACCAAAGAGGGCTGCGCGCTCGGCGTCATGTGCGTGTTGGATCACAAGCCGCGGAAGCTGAGCAACGAACAGCGGACAGGGCTGGCCATGATCGGCCAACTGGCGATGGCAATTCTGGACTTTCGGAAGATGGTGGGCGAAGTGTCCAAAGCAGCTTCCGAACGGGAATGGCTTATCACCGAATTGAAGCAAGAGTTGGATGAGGTAGCCTGTCTAGCATGAGACATTGGCTGGCCGGGGTCCTGGCCCGGGAACGCCGCGCCCTGCCGGAAAACTTCAAAATTGGAAAGCCTCTACCCTCATCCGACCTTCGGCCACCTTCTCCCATCCGATGGGCAAAGAACACGCCGGAGACGCCTTGTAGCAGCGCGTGCGTCCGCTCCATCTAATCAGAGCCGATTCACATCGGCTGCCACGGTTTCCAGAATGGGGAGGCGGAACTTCCGCCCGCGTTTCGTCCATGGCTGCGAACTGCTGGCGGTTTAATGGAATCAGTCCGTGTCCATCTGTGTTCATCCGTGGTTAAACACTTTGCTTGCCGTCCAGCGCGTCGAATTGAACCCCTTTGCGCGAACGTCCAGACTCGCCGCGGTCGGACTTTTTTTGCGGAAAATTTGCCAATTTGCACGGTGTCCAAAGCGTGGGGCGGCGTGTATGTTTTCCATTATTCAACAGCAGCCGCTGTGGCCATTTTGATCACCGCCGATGAAGCACAGTCCGTTTCAATCCAATTACCGGCCGGATTTCGAGGTCGTGGAGCAGCGCGACGGGAACCGCCGGCTGTTTCCGCACACGAGCCAGTTGCCGCTGCTGTCGCGGGCGATCAACCTGGAATTCTACGGGCCGCTGCCGCCGCGCATTGCGCGGGCGGATCACCGGGCGGATGGTTCCCACAAGATCATGCTGCACACGGCGGCAATGATGTTCTGCAACGGAATCAACGGGGCGCGGACGGACGGTCTGCATTTGTTTTCACTGCCGGACACCGACCTGGCGACCAAGGTGACGGTGGTGCAGCAGGTGACGGAAAGCGCCCGGCTGGGGTCGCTGCATTCGTTCCGGTTTTATTGCGGGACGGATTTTTTCCCGGAGATTCATCTTTCAGGCAAGCGGGTGGTGTTCACGGATCATGCGCTGCAACGGTTCTCGACGCGGGTGCCGGGGAATCTGGGCGATGATTTGTCCACGTTCCTGCTGTCGTTCTACGGCTGCCCGCTGGTCGCGATGCCGGTTGGGCCGGGCCGGGCGTTCGTGCTGTCTTATCTGGAATCCGTCATTGCGCTGACGTTTCAGGAGACGGAGACCGAGTTTATCATCACAACCTGCCTGACGGTCAACGAGATGAATTCGCTCCGGCCGGAACTGCCGCCGCACGTGTATAACCTGCATTACGGGGCGGCCTTCACGAAACCGAAAATCCGGAACTGGATACCGACGCAGTGGATGGTGAACCTCTACAAAATCTGGAAAAACAAGGTGCCGCTGCCGCCGCCGCGCGAAGCCGGCAAGAAACTGGACTGGCCGCGCGTGGCCAACTGGGTGCGCGGGCATGAGGAAACGCAGGGGTATGTCTCCGGCTCGCGGTTGGTGTTCCAGGACAACCTGCCCGGCCCGAGGACGTTCAAAATCCGCCCCAAGGAAGTGGAGCCGGCCTTCGACGAGCTGGAGGCTTACAAGAAGGCGCATCCGGACTATGACTGGGACGCGATTTGCGCCCGGCAGGAGGAGGAGGATAAAAAGAAAATCCGGCGTTAAGCCGGCGCCCATTTCCTTCGTAACTTGATTCCTTTATTGTTCAAATCCGCGCAACCCGCGTATTCTGCGGCCAGTTTTCCTCTCAATCGCCGGCAATCAACCTTCAACCGCCCCCAGTGTCTCCTTTTTATCCGTTGTCTGTCCAAAACCGGGAGAAATTGACCCCTGATAAGATAATGTCTATCGCTCTTTGGGGCTTTTCGTTGAGCGACTTTATAATGTCAGTGACGGAAAAGGGCTTTTCGTGACCGAAAAGATAATGTCAGCGACCGACTTTACCTTTTCAATGACCCAAAGGGTAAAGTCATTGACGGAAAAGACAAAGTCGCTGACCGAAAAGGTAATGTCCGTGATGGACATTATAAAGTCAGTCATCCAAATTACCTTTTCGATGACTGACCTTATCTTTTGAGTCACGGACATTCCCTTTTCGGAGTATTTTGGGGTGGCAAAAAAGCCGCCGAAAAGCATCTTCGCGAACGGTGTAGCGTCCGGCCTGTGGCCGGAAGTGCAGGGCTTCCAGGCGAATTTATCGGGGCACAGCCCCGACACTACATATCTTGCCAAAGTCTCCACTTAACATCGCCTGTAGTTGCCGCGATGGCAGTTACACGTGTTGTTCATCCTCAGGTTTCGGCGCACAGGTTGCGGTAGTGGGTGGTGTTGTTAAACGGGGTCCAGCGCGAAGCTGGGTTGGCTTCCTCCAGATGGCCCCATTTCTTTAAATCATAACTATTGAAAATTATGAACAACAAGAAAGTAGTCAAAGTCAGCCTGACGTATAAAAGCACGTCAGCGCCCATGGTGTCCGCCTTCACCGGGTGGATCATCGCGTGCATGACCGGCAACACGGCGTTTCCCAATCCGCCGATTGCCCTCGTGCCGCCGGGGCCCCCCGATCCGAATGCGCCCGTGGATATGACAACCCGCAAAGCCTCCCTGGACGCGGCCATCTCGGCCGCCGAGGGTGGCGGAACCGTGCAGACGGCGGCCAAAAATGCCGCCCTGCAGTCCGTGATTGACGGGTTGGATGCGCTGGCGTTTTTCGTCCAGACGACCGCCCGTTATGACTTGCCGACGTTTATCTCGTCCGGCTTCCAGGCCGCGAGCACCAATCGCGGCCAGTCACAACTGGATACGCCGTCCGTCGCGGGCATAGACAACGACCTGTCCACGCAACTGGACGTGCATCTGTCCCCGATAGCCAACGCGGTTGGCTACGAGGTGCAGACCAGCACCGGCACCAATGCGTGGCAGACGGCCAAGTTCTCGACGCAGGCGCGCACCGTCACGCTGACCGGTCTGGCGACCGGCACGGTGGTACAGGTGCGGGCGCGGGCACTGGGCGGCAGCACCGGTCAAAGCGACTGGTCTGCTCCCAGTTCCAGCATTGTGGACTAAAGGTAGGGCCGTGCTGCTGCGCGGCCATCAAACCCGGCGGCGCGGCAGCGCCGCCCTACCGGCCAAAAGGCTGACAAAATCAAAGCCGGAACGGGAAACCGTTCCGGCCCTTTTTTTGCCAAGGGGCGAGGGGCAGGTGCCGGGAAAGTTTTAAGTTTCAAGTGTTCAGTTTTCAGTTTTGAGGAGCCAGAACGAAGCAGTCAGGGTGAGCAATCAGTTGCCAAAGGTCAGCAGCAAGAAATGGTTAGTAGGGCTTGCTCTCCGAGCGAGCCGCGGCGCGGTACGGGGGGGACCACGCCCTGCCTAAAATCAGTCCGTTGGGGCACCCAACAAACAAAACGGGCGGCCCTTGCGAGCCGCCCGTATGGTTCACAATCGAAAGGCTGTAGGGAACGGCTTAATACCAGCCGGGCTCCCCCATTCCATCCCAACCGCCCCAATCACTCCAACCGATCCAGTCCGCCTCATTGACCTCGACCACCTGGATATCCGGCGGCGGCGACCCGGCGTTTTCCGAGTCCATTTTTTGTTTCCGGCGGAGTTGCACGTAAGTCTGATACTGCCTGGGACCACCGACGTAGGCCTGGTTGTTCTTCAAATCCGGCAGGACGTAGTAGATCTTCCCGCCATAGTGGATCTGCGTGACTTTGTCCGCCGGCAGCTTCCGGAGGAGGGCCTGCTGGTCCGGCTTGGCCGGGGTGATGACTTTGAAGCCGGCGGCCACGGCCACGTTCTCCTTGTCGAGCAGGTTGCCGGCGCAGCCCACGGCCAGCACGGCAAGCGCGAGGGTGGCGAGGAATTTGAATGCGGTTTTAATCGGTTTCATGGTTGGTTTTAGTTTTGTCGGCGGTGAACCCACCGGTTCGCCGCAAATCGTTGCTCATTTCGGGAACAGGAACGTGATGGCGAAGCGCAGGCCCCAATCGGGTCCGCCTTTTGGGCCATCCACGTATTGGCGGAAGCCTGCCTGGAAGGCGATGGGCTGCTTGCCGATTTTCACCAGCTGCTGGACCATGAAGTTCAACGGCACCGACCATTGATCGGCCTGCCAGTCGCGGGTGGACTCGGTGTTGATGGCGAAGGTGGTGTAGGTCTTGGTGGTGAAGGAGACGAACGGCTGGACAAAGGAGGCGTTGATGTTCTGGCGGTTGTCCTGGCCGGCAAACGACCAGATCTGGTTGGCCAGAATGCCGTAGGTGAAGCCGTGGGATTGCTGCAGCGCCACGATGGTCGGACCCGCGCCCCATTTGCCGGCACCCAACGCGCTTTCGGTCGCCGTGGGATAATAACCCACCGGGCCGGCGCCCAGAATCCAGCCGCCCACCGGTGCCTTGGGCGACAGGAAGAAGCTCTGCGTGGTGTCGCCCAGGCCGGAATGACTTTTGCCGACACTGTCCGGGGCACCCGGAGTTTTGTCCAGCGCTTCCTGGTAAATGACCGGCAGGATGGTCCGGACGATAAGGTTCCAATCCTTGTTCAGCGTGATCGGAACGACCGGCTGGATGTTGGCAGTGTATTTCATCGCGCCGGCCGGACCGATGCCAAAGTCCCAGTTGTTCTGGATGGGAACGCTGATGAGGCTGGCAACCGGGTTCTGAAGCTTCTTGGCCAGCTCCGCCTCCTCGTCTTTGGTGTCGGCAGCTGTGCCGCCCGCGCTGTCAGCATCCACTGCGGCGGACGGGTGCGGCTGATCGTAGGCCAGCAGGCCTATATCCGCATTGGGATTGCGGGCCAGGTCCTGCCCGATGAGATTAGGAGTTACCGCCAGCAAGAGAGCTGACGCACCGATAATGATTTTGGTTTTCATGATTTTGGTTTTTCAGGTATTGAACAAACGAGACGTTGAACAGGAGAAAACGGAATTTTCAGATTTCATCTCCGTTGTCTCTGTTTCCTTCTGTTGACTTTTCATGGCGGATGTTTGGGTTTGATTGTTGTCTCGATGGTGAATTCGCGGGCAGTCCGATGGCCAGTCCGGCACGGACCAGCCCGCGTGGTTCACGATCGAGGCTTACGATGATTTGTCGCTGAAGTCGCCCTTCTTGAGCAGTTCCAGGCGCTCGTTCAACCGTGTTGCCCACCAGTCCATGGCCAGTTTGTAGTCGCCCCAAGTGCCGTCGAATTTGGTACGCAAGACTTTTGTTCCCGCCCGCTCGTCCACGACCGCCGCCACGCGCCGGCCGGTCACGCCATCCGTGAAGTCGGCTTCAATCCGCACCACACCGACGCCGGTGCCGGTGCCGGTAATCAACTGCTTGCCATAGCTGATGGCCAACGCGGCGGGATACACCGAGGAGACCAGGTTGAGCACCGGCCAGGATTTCTTGGCATCGGTAATCGCGCCATGGATCACCAAAGTGTCCGGGCCGGCCTGGTCAACCATCTGGAAATCTTTGCCCAAGGCCTCCGCCAGCGCCGTGTGGGCAAAATTCACCATCATCTGCTGATCCTTCTCGGACAGCTTGTTCAACTTCGAATCCTTGTCCTCGGATTTCCAGAGGTCAACGTTCTTGATGTAGATCTTGGTGTATTTGGCCCAGTTCGCAGACTGGTCAATGTAAATAAAATTGGATTCGCCGTTCGTGCCTTTTTGCAACATGGAGTAGTCGCCCAGGAAGCCGGAGAAATCCTTCTCGCTCTCGCCCACTTGTTTCGTGGTGCGGCAGGCAGTCAATCCGCCGAGCAGCAATCCCGCCGCGATGATTCCGGTCAGTAATTTCCGGCGGGAGTTGCCGCCGAGTTGTTTCATGGTCATTGATGTCTTCATTTTGTTCCTTTGGTTTGTTGTTGTCGTTTGGTTTGTGTTTTTAATTAATTCGTTGGTGAAGTCGCGGGCCGCTGAAACCAAGGCTAAAGGCTGAAACGGCATGTCCAGTTTGCTGGCCGTGCGACATTTCAGAATTCAGGGTTCTTCAGCATTTCAGCATTTTCAACAGCCCGCGTGTTTCACAATCGAATTGGTAAAGCGGGCGGCCTTTGTGAGCCGCCCGCCGTGAAGGTCTGTTTAGATTAATCGCCGGCACCGTGGCTGGCCTTTTCCGCCTCGGCCATCTTGGTGGCCATCTCGGCTTTCACAGCTTCCAGGTTGAAGCTCGCCCCCTTCTGCATGGGCGGATATTCGATGAAGGTCTGGAGTTCCTTGCCGATCACCTGCTGGACGAACACAAAGCGCCAGAACTGATACTGGAACCAGGACATATAGTTTTCCGAGCCTTCCTTCGTCCCTTCATTCGGCCAGCGCATGCGTTCAAACGGGTCGAGGCGCAGGTTGGTGATGGTGGGCACGTCCAGATGGATCTTGCCACCGAGCCAGCCCTGAGGCTGGTCTATGAACTGATATTTGTAGTCGTCAATGCGCACGGCACCGACGGAACTTTCACCGAGATAGAAGATTTCGTGGCGTGCGGACAGGCCTTTGCCGGTGATGGCGGCAATCTGGTCGTAGCCGTCCAGATGGTTCTTGTAGGTGCGGTCGCCGAGCGTCACACCCTTAAGCAACTGGTCGGTGATGTTCGGGTTACCAGCGGCATCAAGGAAGGTCGGGAACCAGTCCAGACCGGAGAAGATGCCGTTCTGCACGGAATCCGCCGGGACGTGGCCGGGCCAGCGCAGAATGCACGGCACGCGGAAGCCGCCTTCCATGGTCGTCCCCTTGCCTTGCGCGAACGGCGTGGTACCGCCGTCCGGCCAGGTGAAGAGTTCGGTGCCGTTGTCGGTGGTGAAGACGACAATGGTGTTGTCATCCACGCCCATGTCTTTGAGATGTTGCATAATCAGACCGACGTCGTCATCTAGCTGAGCCATACCGGCCTCTTCTTCCGACCAGCCATTCTCCGAATTCTCCAACGCGGTGTATTTCGGCGAGAGGTGGGTGACGATGTGCATGCGCGTCGGGTTAATCCAGCAGAAGAACGGCTTGCCGTCTTTTTTGGCCTTGTCCATGAAGGCGATGGAGAAGTCGCGGATGGCGTCGTCCACCGTCTCCATGTTGTATTTGATGCCGTCCATCGGATGCGGCGGCAATGGGCCGGCGTCTTCAATCTTCTGCTTGCCGACTTTGCCCCAGCGCGGCACCTCGGTGGCGTCGTCCGTGGCCGTGGCCCAGCTATGAACCAGATTGCGCGGGCCGACGACATTCAGCAACGCCTGCGGATAGTTGGGATGGAACGGATCTTCCATCGCGTCCAAGTGGTATAAGTAGCCGAAGAATTCGTCGAAGCCATGGACGGTGGGCAGGAATTCATTCTTGTCGCCCAGATGGTTTTTGCCGAACTGTCCGGTGGCATAGCCCTGCGCCTTGAGCGCGGTGGCGATGGTGCAGGCTTCCGCCGGCAGACCAATGGGCGCGCCCGCCTGACCGACCGTGGTCATGCCGGTGCGGATGGGGATTTCGCCAGTGATGAAGTTCGCACGACCCGCCGTGCAACTCGCCTCGGCGTAGTAGTCAGTGAACAACATGCCTTCCTTGGCCAGCTTGTCGAGGTTGGGCGTGGTACCGGCCATCATGCCGCGGCTATAAGCGCCGATGTTCCAGATGCCGATGTCGTCACCCATGATGACGACGATGTTGGGTTTCTTGTCCGCCGCCTGGGCTGTTCCGCCGGCGCCGAAAAGCGCCGTGGAAGCGGTCAGCACGGTCAGACCGTATTTGATGAGGTTGCTTCGTTTCATGTTTTTCCTTTTGTTTTGGTTTCTGTTGGTTTGTTTATTGCGCTGGTGCCGCCGCTGCCGGCGGCGTCACTGAAATTGCGAAGGCCCGGGTGACGCGCACGCCCACGTCATCGCCCGGTTTGATATTGGCGAGGTTGATGTCCGGGCCGACTTTCACCGTCTGGGTCTGGCCATCCACCGTTTGCAAAGTCACTTTGCGATTTTGCGCATCCACGCCCATGACCCTGGCGGTGAAACCGAAGGTATCAACGATCTTGCCGCCGGGCTTGGCGCCCAAGGGTGCCCGGACCATTGCAGAGGAAGTGCCGGCGCCGATGGGCACACTGCCGCCTTTCATCAGGCCGATGGCGAGTGACTCGGCCACCGTGGCGGTGACCTGGTCGCCGACCTTGATCTGGTCGAAGTTGCGGACTTCCGGACCGCATTGGTAGGTGGTCAGGCCGCCGTCCGGATGTTGGAGCACCACGGAGCGGTCGGCGGGATTGATGGACTGCACCGTGGCGGTGGTCGTGACGGCATCCAGCACGACTCCGCCCCGCACGCCGTCGGGCATGGGCGCGGTGTTCATGGTTTCGGTTTGTGATTTGGGCGTTGACGAGCAGCCGGTGGAGGCCAGCAGGGCCGCCGGGACCATTATCATTGCCGCCAGTTTCGGAAATTTCATTTTCATTGGTTCATCTTTTATGGGTTAAGGTTTGTTTTCGATTGCTGCGCCGGAGTTCTAGGGTTTCTCAACCTTGATCGCCGTCAGTTCCCCAGGCCGCACTACCACGCTGTCGCCGGGTGCCATCTGTTGCATCCTGGTGTTCAGTCCGGGTTTAACGATCTCGGACTGGCCGTTGGGATATTGCAGGGTCAGCAGCCGGTAACTGGGATCCACCTGTAACACTTTGGCATTGACGCCCAGGGTTTCGGCCGTGGCGCCATCCGGCAGCCGGCCGTTGGCAAGCAGGTAAACGGCGAGTTCCTCGGTGACCGTGGCTTCGACTTTATCGCCGGCATGGACCAGGTCGAAGTGTTTCACGTTCGGGCCGACTTTGTAGGTCGTCGTGGCACCGCCGGGCAAGATAAGGGTAATCGTGCCCTGACCCGGGTCGAGGGCCTGCACGGTGGCGGGATCTTTGACGGATTCCACCGTAATGCCGCTTTGGATCAGGCGGGGTTCTCCTCCAGGCTGCACCTTGGCGTTGGGGGCGGTCCAGCAGCCGGCCAGGATTAGCGCGGCGGCTGGCATCAGTGCGACTGCCGCTCGATTGAGAATTTGTTTTTTCATATGATTACCTCCGATTGTGATTTGGTTTGGTTCGCTGCCTTGAGCAGGAAGTTATGGTTTTTCGAGGAGGAGCGTGGTGGCTTCGGTGATGCGCACGGCCACCATGTCGCCCACGTTCACGTTGGCCAGGTTGACGCTTTCGGGCGCTCTGACCGTCTCGGTCTGGCCGTTGGCCAACTGAAGGGTGACCTGGTTCAGCCAGGCGTTGATGGCCATGACCTTGGCGGTGAAGTTCAGGGTGTCAACGTTTTTGACGCCCGGCATGGTGCCATTCGGAACCTTGACGGTCACTGCGCCCCCGCCAAGACTTTCCATTGAGTCGGCCGGCTTTAGGAACATGGCCGTCTCTTCAAGCACTGTGGCCTTGACCTGGTCGCCGACCTGGATCTGGTTGAAACTGGCGGCTTCGGGGCTGACTTTGTAGCTGGTGATCCTGCCATCCTCATTTTTGAGTCCGAGCCGCCGCTGCGGGGCGTCAACGGAAACAACCGTGTCGGTCACCGTAATCGAACTGAGTATGAACTCACTTCCGCCGCCGGTGACGATGTCGTAGGCGGCGGGAACATTCGTCGCGTTCACTTTCGTTAACGGAACGGAAGCCGACGAACCGGAGGTTGAGGAACAGGAGGAGAACGCCAGCAGCGCCATCGGCAATAACAGCATCACCGCCCAATTCAGGATTTTATTTTTCCCAGGATTCATATCATTTCTGTTTGGTTCAACCGCCGGTTTCATTGCGGTGGGATCCAGCCCTCGGTGAGAAAGAGATCCTTGAGTTGCGCGGCGATTTTTTTTGCGGCGCGGGAGGCATCCGCATCCACGTTGGCCGAGAACGCCTCGCTGCCCACCGCCACGCCGGTGCTCACCACGGCAGAAACCGCCAGATTGCCGGCCAGCGCCCCGGCCCCCATCGTTTCGGCCATGCCGGGCTTGTCGCCGCTCCTGGCGTTGATCCCAAACTGGTTGACCAGAATATTGGTGCCATTCCGGCGATCATAAACCTGGGTCAGGGTTTTGACATCCGTCCTTCCGAGGCCCAACCCGATGACCACCCGCTCGGTCTGGTTGCCTTCGTCAATGGAAACAAATTGTCCCTTGATTTCCAGCGTATTTACGCCAGCCGGCGGCGGGCCGGACGCCCGGCGGGCCGGCAGACCGAGAGCCTGAAGCTCAGTTGCCAGATGATGGGCCACGGCGTCGGCCACCTGCCGTCCGATGGCGCGTTCCTGGTCCGTCCGCGGGGGCGCCTTTTCAACGAGTCCCTGGATGTCAGCGCCAATGCCGCTGTTCAATTCCACCTCGTCCGGCGACACGGCAAAATTATAGACGAGCACTTCAGCGGGTTTGGGGAGAAATCCCTCATACTCGCTGTCCGATGTCACCTTGGTGCTGGTGCAGCCGGCCAGGAGGCCGAGGGCAAAGCCGGCGATGATTAATGGCTGAATGGCTGGGTTCTTCATTTTCATTTTTTCTCCGGGTTCGGTTGGTGGTTTATTGAACGTTGTGTTTGCCTGGCCAAAAATCACGGAACTAACGGGGCTGGAGGGAGGAACGTCTCCAGCCCCGTTGTTCCGGTCGTTGTGGTTCGTGAGATCGCATGTTCGTTTCACCGTCAGCTTCCCGTTTCCGGCCCCGTATATTTAATCGCCACGCCGACCACGACGCGTCCGACAATCTGTTGCACGGAACGTCCATACCATGGCCCGGTGATCATCGCGCCCGTGACTTCCGTCCGGTCAAACACGATCACAATGGCGTCGGCGCCCATTTTGGCCGCCGCATTGCGCAAGGACTCTTCAATGTTCCGTACCGGGACAGTCTCGCTGGAAGGTTCCGCCCGGACCTCGCCCAACTGCACGTGCGGACGGGCCGGCTCCTTGCGCAAAATCTGAATCTGCGCCGGGGTCGAAGGCGGATACATCTGCACTCCGATATACTGGTTGGAACTGATGGAAACGGTGTTGCAGCCGGTCACGGCAAACAGGATGACAATGGCTGCAAACGAAGCGAGGCAACGAAGTGCGGTTTTCATGTTTGTTTTATGCTTAACTGCGGTTGGTTGACTCTGGCTGTTTTTTAAATCGTAATCATTCGTGTCCATTGGACCCTGGTCTAAGTCCTGGCTGGCGCAGCCGGGTCACTTTGATTCATCCCATCCGACCCGCGGCGTCCCAGCGCGGCATCGAGGGTTCGGATGAGCAGGGCGTCGTTGCATGGTTTTCGCAGGAAGGCCAGTGCGCCGCCGGCAAGCGCCCGCTCCCGGGCGCCACGATCGTCATGGGCCGTGATAAAGATGACCGGCATATCCTTGTGGATGCGGCGGAGGCGCGCCTGCACCTCAATGCCGTTCAGGCCGGGCATTTGAACATCCAGAATCACGCAATCCACTGGAAAGGAAGGAAGTGACTCAATCTGACTCACGAAGTCTTCGCTGCTGGCATAGGTTTCCGCAGCCATGCCCAGCGAGCGCACCAGGCGTTCCATGGCGCGACACACCGATTCATCGTCATCCACGATGGCAATAAGCGACTTTTTAGCTTTCACAGGTCGGTGCAAGACCCCGAGCGGCCATCCGCTGGGTGGAATTACGAACGAACCTTAGGCGAAAAGGGAACGCGCGGACATTGGACCTTGGTCCAACACGTCGTCAGCGGGGAATAACCGGATACCTGCCAACCCAATGGCACAATTCACCCTTTGTAAATAGGCCAATCCAAATTAAGGCACTCCACCAATGTCTCCCCACTCGACAAGCCGAGCACTTTTTGGCTTACTGTTCGAACTTTGAATTCGGAACAACTCGCCAAAGCCAAGTCGCTCGGATTTTCCGACCGGCAAATTGCGCATTTGACCGGCACCACCGAGGATAAAATCCGCGCGTTGCGGAAAAAGCTCGGTCTCGTACCCAGCTACCGGCTCGTGGATACCTGCGCCGCCGAGTTCGAGGCTTACACGCCCTATTACTATTCGACCTACGACCGGGGCGACGACGAGGTCAAAAAAACGACGAAAAAGAAGGTGATGATTCTCGGCGGCGGGCCAAATCGCATCGGCCAGGGGATTGAATTTGATTATTGCTGCGTCCACGCCGCGTTCGCGCTCAAGGAAGACGGCCTAGAGACGCTGATGGTCAACTCGAATCCGGAAACCGTCTCCACCGATTACGACACCAGCGACAAACTTTTCTTCGAGCCGCTCACGCTCGAAGACGTGCTGCACATTTACGAGCGGGAAGGCTGCTGGGGGGCGATTGCGCAGTTCGGCGGGCAGACGCCGCTGAACCTCGCGCTCGGCCTTCAGAAAAACGGCGTCAACATCATCGGCACCTCGCCCCAAAGCATCGAGATTGCCGAGGACCGCAAGCTCTTCGCCGCGATGCTCGACAAGCTGAAAATTCCGCAGCCGCCCAACGGCATCGCCACGAACGAAGTCGAAGCGCTCGCGGTAGCGAAAAAACTGAGCTACCCGGTCCTCGTCCGCCCGTCGTTCGTCCTGGGCGGACGCGCGATGCAGATTGTGTATTCCGACGCCGAACTTCAGCATTACATGCGTTTTGCGGTGGAGGCGTCGCCGGAACGCCCGGTGCTCGTGGACAAATTCCTGGAGGACGCGACTGAAGTGGACGTGGATTGCATTGCCGACGTCGGCCAGTTCAAAAATCCCGACGACGGCACCATTGTCATCGGCGCACTGCTGGAGCACATCGAATTTGCCGGTGTTCATTCCGGCGACGCCGCGATGGTTCTGCCGCCGCACACGCTTTCCAAAAAAGTCATCGAGATCATTCGCGGCTACACCCACGCCATGGCGCGCGAACTGAAGGTCATCGGCCTGATGAATGTGCAATACGCGGTGAAGGGCGAAAAGGTTTATGTGCTGGAAGTCAACCCGCGCGCCTCGCGCACCGTGCCGTTCGTGAGCAAGGCGATTGGTTTTCCGCTGGCCAAGCTCGCCGCGAAGGTCATGGCTGGAAAAACCTTGAAGGAACTCGGCTTCACGAAGGAAATCTGGCCGAAGTATTGGGCGGTGAAGGAATCCGTGTTTCCATTCAACCGCTTTCACGGGCAGGACATTTTGCTCTCGCCGGAAATGCGCTCGACCGGCGAGGTCATGGGGTTGGATGCCGATCGCGGCATCGCCTACGCAAAATCACAAATGGCCGCCGGCTCGCCGCTGCCGCTCGGAGGAAAAGTTTTCATCAGCGTCAGCGACGCGCACAAAAAGGAGGTCGCGGCGGTGGCGAAACAATTTGCCGATCTGGGTTTTGAACTGGTCGCCACCGGCGGCACGGCGACCGTTCTGGAAAAGGCGGGGCTGAAGGTGCAACGCATTTTCAAACTCGCCGAAGGCCGGCCAAACGCGATTGACCTGCTCAAAAACAAGGAACTCCAACTGGTCATCAACACGCCCGCCGGCGAGTCGCCGCGCGCCGATGAGGTAAAAATCCGCACTACTGCCGTTTACACCAACACGCCGATCATGACGACGCTGAGCGGCGCCAAAGCCGCCGCCCGCGGCATCGCCGCGTTAAAAAAGAGCGGTTACGGCGTGCAGACGTTGCAGGAGTATCACTGAGCTGGAGCTCAAGCTTCAGCTTGTTTCAGCCGGACCATTTGAAGTGCAGATTCGAGACGGGTTTCGTCACGTCGTCTCCCGCAAGGATCAACGGGCGTGATTCGCGCTTCCATCCTCCATCCTCCATCCGCTATCCTCGCCGCATGAACTGCATCGTCACCGCCGGGCCGACCTATGAGCCGCTGGACGAGGTGCGGCGGCTCACTAATTTCTCCACCGGCCGCCTTGGCACGGAGCTGGCCAATTTTCTCGCCGCGCGCGGCCACAAGGTGATTCTGCTCGTTGGCGAATCAGCCACGTATGCCGGCGAACGGCGCGCACAGCGGGTGGCGCCCTTCACCACGACAACGGATCTGTGCGAAAAGCTGAAAGCGGCATCATCCAAAAAAGTGGATGCGATTTTTCACGCGGCGGCGGTCAGCGATTTTGCGTTTGGAAGAATTTTCACGCCCAACGAATCCGGCAAGCTCGCTGAAATCAAGTCGGTCAATAAAATTTCCACCCGGTCAGGCAAATTGCTCGTCGAGCTGGTGGCGACGCCCAAGATCATCGCCGGGTTGCGCGGCTGGTATCCGCGAACGCGCATCGTGGGCTGGAAATTTGAAGCGGATGGCGCGCGCGCCGACGTCCTTGGCGCCGCCAAACGGCAAATCGCCGAATGTTCCACCGATTTGTGCGTGGCGAACGGTCCGGCTTACGGCGAGGGTTTTGGTTTGGTAACGCGGGATGGCAAGGCGGCACATCTGGCCAGCGCGCCGCTGTTGTTTGAAGCGCTGGAGAAGTTTCTGCGGGGATAATTTTGGGCTGCGCGGCGGAGTGCGTCTCAAAGCTTGTAGCAGCGGACGTTAGTCCGCTCCATCTTTTCCAAAGCGATGTTGGAGCCGACTCACGTCGGCTGCTACACGGGTTTTACATCTCGAAATTTTTCAACTGTTGCAGTCCCAATTTCAGCGGCAGCCAGCCGATGCAAAAGGACAGCAGCACAAAGCCGGCGAGGCCTTCCGCCGCCCAACTGGCGCGCGCGTGCAAACCAGCCGCGCCGCACATCAGCAACAACACGGACGCCAGGATATAAAACGAACTCAGCACAAAACACAGCGTGCCGCCGAAGCCGCTGACAATCTTGTTCGGGTTGGCCTCCTTCAGGTTTGGATACAGCACCCCCAATCCGGTGGCGAGCCCGTTGAGCGCAAACGTCATGATGGTGACCACCGCGCCAAAAAACAGCACGCGGCCCCAGCTCGTTTTAAGCAGATAGCAGGACAGCATGATGAGGCCAAAGGTCACGAAAAGCGACAGGGCGCTCGCCAGCCAGAATTTGATTTTGACCACGCGCGCCATGCCCATCGGTGCCACGCCGATGATCCACAGCCGCCGGCCTTCCAGCGAAAATTGCGGGAACACAAACCGCGTCGTCACCGAGGCGAGGTTCAGCGAGCAAACGCCGAGATTCAGAAACGAAACCAAGTTGACCCAAAACGGGCTGCTCAACTGATGCGTGAAATTGCGCAGGTTGATAATATAGACACCAAGCAGGCCGAACAGCATCACCGACTGGCCCCATTGCGTGGTGTCGCGCCAGAACATCCGCAGGTCTTTGACCGCCAGCGCGCGCGTGTCGCGGTCGAGCCAGGATAATTTCGCCACGGTTTTTTCCAGCGCCCCGACAAAATACCGGCGATCCCGGCGGGCGCGAAACCAATTCCATCCGCTGCCCGCGCGACTTTGCACCGCCGAGGCGGTGTCGTAAAACAGGCGGCCAAACCGCGTGAACGCAATGCCGCCGAAAAACAGCGTGTGGCTCAACAGCACCAGCGCAAAAAACACCGCGCCGCGCCAGACGCCTTCGGCCCATTGCAGCACGGATGACGACAGCCAGTAGCTCGGCAGAAACGGAAACATGGTGAACCGCGTTTTGGCGAGCAGTTGATCGAGTGCTTCCAGCGTGCGCCGGTCGAGCAAACTGTCATCCATCGGCTGCGCTTTCCACCAGAATGCCGCCAGTGACAGCAAAACCAGGGCGGTCCCAATCAGGGTGATTTGAAAACTGCGCCGGTCCAGATACCGCCCGATCCAAATTGCCACACTGGCGCCCAACACGCCCGGCAGCACGATGAACAGCATGATCAACCCCAGCGTCACCGGATAAAAATGCCACGGCACCCCGCGCAACAAGCCAAACGCCGCCAGCAGCGGCGAAATCAAAAAAACAAACGCCCAGGACGCCAGCGCCATGGATTCGATGAATTTCCAGCGGAAGATGGTCTGGGCCGGGACCGGCAGTGACAGCAAAAACGCCGTCTCCCGGTTGCGGAACAAATTCGTGTAGCTGATGACGAGATTACTCAGCAGCAGCAGCGCGAACAAAAATGCGAACAGGACGTAGAGCAGCCGTTCCGTGAGCACCGCGCCCAGGCCCGGAAATTTCGCGATGAATCTCAGCCCGTGATAAAACAGGCCGAACGACACGACGAGATAACCGACGATGAACAATCCGATGACGCCGGTGAGCAGGCGCGATTGTTTGCGCGTGGCCAGCAGCCGCCGCCAGCTTTGCCGCGCGTTGACCCGCAGCAGCAGCCACAGCGGCGAAGTATTTGATTGAACGGAACCCATGGGCGTGGCATCCAAGTTAGCGTTGCCAGTTGCCGCGCGCAATGTCTGTCGCGGGTGATGACTTTATGAAACCGCGCAAAATCAGCCGCCGCGCCTTCCTCGCCGCAGGATTGCTGGCCGCGCCCTGCGTGGTGGTCGCCGATGCCGGGTGGCTCGAACCGCAATGGGTGAAAATCCGCCGGTTGCGGCTTTCCCAAGACAAGCCGGCCCATCGCTTCGTTCATTTCACCGATTTGCACCACAAAGGCGACCGCGCCCACACCCAGTCCGTCGTGGACATGATCAATTCGCTGAAGCCCGATTTTGTGTGTTTCACCGGCGACATCATGGAAGAGGTGAAATTTCTGCCCGAAGCGCTAGAAATCCTGTCCGGCGTCAAGGCCCCGATGTATGGCGTTCCGGGCAACCACGATTACTGGAGCCGCGCGCCATTTGGCGACATGATCAAATGTTTTGCCGCGACTGGCGGCGCGTGGCTGGTGAACCAGCAACGCGTCATCGCCGATGGGAAAATCAATCTCATCGGACTGGCCAGGTTTGGCCGGCATTATCCACCGCCTTCCGTCAGGCCCGGAATGAAAAACATTTTACTGATGCACTATCCGGCGTGGGTCAAGCAACTGGACGACGGACCATTTGATCTGATTCTGGCGGGACATTCCCACGGCGGTCAGGTGCGCATTCCCTTCTATGGCCCGCTCATCGTTCCCCACATGGTGGATGAATATGATCTGGGTTTGTTTCAAACTGCCGCCGGCCCGCTGTATGTCAACCCTGGCATCGGCTGGTATCCGGTTCCCATCCGCTTCAACTGTCGCCCGGAAATCACGGTATTTGAGATTTGATGGAGCGCACTGAGTTCGGAGCGCTGAAAAGTTGTAGGAGACGACGTGAGGAGTCTCTCTTTTTGAAATAAGCCTCGTCACCCCGGCTTCTGCGATTCATTTGCCGTTGAAGCGGCGGTGAACGGTTTGTATCGTGCGGGCGATGTCGCCGCCCGAATCCAGGATTTCTCCGCTCGCCTCTCCAGTGAATTCGCTCTGGGGCGTTGGCGCGGAACGCGCGGCGCAGCTTGCGCGGCTTGACATCCGCACCGTCGAGGATCTGCTGCTGCACCGGCCACGGCGTTACGAGGACCGCCGGCATTTCCGCAAAATTGCCGAACTGACGAAGGACGAACCCACCACGGCCCGCGGCACGATTGTCGCGTCCGGCCTCCGGCGTTTTCGTGGCGGCGGCAAATCCGTTTTTGAAATCATCCTCGATGACGGCACGGCGCGGCTGCATTGCCGGTGGTGGAATCTGCCGTTCATGGAAAAGTATTTTGCGCTGGGCGACGAGGTTTTCGTTTATGGCAAATTGAGCGAAGCCAAGCCCCGCGTGATGACCCATCCCGAAACCGAGGTCATCGAGGGCGGCGAGGAAAGCTTCATCCACATCAACCGCATCGCGCCGGTGTATCCGCTCACCGAAGGTTTGCCGCAACGCTGGCTGCGCGGGCTGATCTGGCGCACGCTGGAAAAATTCGAGCGGCATATTGTTGAACCGTGGGCGGCACAACAGGTGGGGCGCGTCACTCCGTACGAGCCGTCGTCCGAAACTCTGAAGCGGCGCGCAGAGGACTGCGCGCCCTACCAACATTTCCCAACCCGCGCGAATGCGGTTCACATGACGCATTTCCCCGAAGAACTGACCGATGTCGAAATTGCCCGGCGACGGCTGGCGCTGGATGAATTCGTTGATTTGCAGCGGCAGATTCAGCAGCGGCGAAAAACTTTTGAGTCCCGCTCGCAGGCGCTGCCTTGCGGCGGCGACAACCGGCACATTAAACCGTTTCTGGCACGGCTCGGCTTCAAGCTCACCGGCGCGCAGACGAAAGTGCTCCGTGAAATCCGCGCGGATATGGGTGGCGCGCATCCCATGCGGCGTTTGCTGCAGGGCGATGTCGGATCGGGCAAAACTGCCGTGGCCGCCTGCACGGCGCTGATGGCGTTGGAAAGCGGCTTCAACGTCGCGCTTATGGCGCCGACGGAAATTCTGGCGGAACAACATTTCCAGAATTTCAGCAATTGGTTTGAACCGCTGGGGGTGAAAGTGGAATTGCAAACGGGAAGCAGAAAAACATCCAACAACCAACATCCAACAACCAACATCCAACGTCATCGCCAAGCGCAACCCTCAACCCTCAACCCTCAACCCTCAACTCTGTTCATCGGCACCCACGCCCTGCTTACATCCGGCTTTGAGCTGCCGAATCTCGGCCTGGTGATCATTGACGAGCAGCACAAGTTCGGCGTGGCGCAACGCGAACAACTCGTGCGCAAAGGCCGTTATCCACATCTGCTCGTGATGACGGCGACGCCCATTCCGCGCACGCTCGGCCTGACCCTTTACGGCGACCTCGATGTTTCGGTGATAGACGAATTGCCCGGGGGCCGCGGCCGGATCAAAACGTTCATCCGTACCGCCGACAAATTGCCCAAGGTTTGGGAATTCATCCGCGAAAAGCTCGCCGCCGGCCGGCAGGCTTACGTGGTTTATCCGCGCGTCGAGGAAGCCGGCGAAAAAGGTTTGAAGGCGGTGACGAAGGAATTTGGAAATTTGAAAACCCTGCTCGCGCCATTTCGCGTCGGGCTGCTGCACGGACGGTTGAAAGGCCGTGAGAAGGAGGAGGTCATGACGGCGTTTCGAACGAACGACGTAAAGGTGCTGCTCGCCACGTCGCTCATCGAGGTGGGCGTGGACGTGCCGAACGCTTCGGTGATGCTGATCGAGAACGCCGAAGCCTTTGGGCTGGCGCAATTGCACCAGTTGCGCGGGCGCATCGGTCGCGGCGCGCATGAGTCGTATTGCATTTTGATTTCCGACGCGAAAACCACCGGGGCCGGGGAACGCCTGAAAGTGCTGGAAGAAACGACCGACGGTTTTCGCATCGCGGAGGTGGATCTGAAATTGCGCGGGCCGGGCGAGTTGCTTGGCCAGCAGCAAAGTGGTCTGCCGAAATTCCGTTTTGGCAATTTGGCGGACGATCTCGATTTAATCCGGCAGGCGCGAGAGATGGTGGCGAAACCGGGACAGGATTCAGTCTGACGCGGGAAGGATCGGGTCACCGGCCCGGCGTTCCAACCCGATCGCCAGCCCAAGTTCAACTTGGATTTTCCACGATTTGAGCTAGATTGCCGGCATGAAAGTGTTCTTCCTGATTCCGGTCGCGGCCGGATTGCTTCTGGCCGGTTGCGGCAAAAACAATTCCGCTTCTTACCAAGACACCAAAAAGGCGCTGGATTACGGGAACACCCTGGTCAACGCGAAAAAGACGGCGGACAAGACGATTGACGTTTCGTATCTCAACCAGGCCGTCCAACTGTTCAACACGCAGGAGGGCCGTTACCCGAAAACGCTCGAGGAGTTGACGCCCAGCTACGTCGCTAAAATTCCCAATGCACCCATCGGCTACAAAATTGAATACGATGCGACCAAGGGCGAGGTGAAAGTGGTGCCGCAGTGAAATTTCAGAATGACAGGTAGGTCAGCATCTGCACCTCTTTTTTGAAGACCAACTCGATGGAATTTTCCTGAAACCGAAAGTAAACGGGCGCGCGGTCTTGATAATGATCCCACATGACGCGGCCATCTTTCGGATTGATGCGCGCGATATGGAGGTAGGGTGGCTTTTGCAATCCCTCCAGCGTGTCGCTCAAGACTTCCACGTCGGCGGGGTTTGGGTCATACGACTGGAAGGTGTAAATATATTTTCCTGACAGGTAGCAAATAAAACCGCCGGGTTTGACGCTCCACAAGGTCTTGCCGGTCCGGGGGTCAACTTTGAGGAGAACGGCGGCCGTGGATTTTGTTATGTCAATCTGGCGGGCATATTTGATGTCGTCGGGGTTGCCGGTGGTGGTGTTGACATATACCATTCCCTGGTCGTCGAAAAGCAAGCCCACGACGCCGATGGACGGCAAACGCCAGCGCGCGTTGCCGGTGGCCAGGTCGTAGGCGCTCAAAACCGCCTGATCAAAAACGTAAAGCAGGTTGCCGTGTTCCACGCACGGGCCGGCGCCGAATTGTGATTCCGCCTCGCCAAATCCACGATTGCCGGCAGAGATGGGATAAGTAAGCGAGGCCTCCCAAAGCTTTTTGTTCGACTGGTCAAAGACGATGACGGTTCTGCCTGCGGCGAGAACATTCACGGTTTTCAATGGAAACAACTGGGGCGGTCCAATCACTTCGCCGGTCCAGTCGGGGGTGCCCGTTGAATCCGGCCGGTGGAGAGTGACTTGATAACGGCTTTGGTCTTCCGAAACGTTGCCGCCGCCGTTGTTGCGCTGCATTTCGTTCAGCATTTCATTGGCGGCGTCCGCCGTCTTGCTGACCGTCAGATCGCCGTTGAGTACGGATTTTTTCGGCGGCGCTTTCATCGCCTCGCGCGTGACGAGGTGTTCTTCGAGCAAGCGCACCGCGATCTGCATATAACCATTCTGGCCGGGAACGAGCGTGAAATGGGCGGCTTCTCTTTGAGGTTTCCTGGGGTTTGCCGGCCTGGGGCGGCCCGGGTTGTTGTCCTTGAGTTCGGCCATGATTTGTTGCTGGTGAATCTCGTTGGCAAGCAGCGCCGGCAACGCAATCCGGCCGGGCAAATTCAAATTCTGCGCCTGTTCCGCCAGCTTCTGCGCGTCGGGCGGCTGGCCGCCGGCGGCCCCCGGGGCGGAATTTCCCGAATTCCCGCTGGCACCTGGCGTGGAGGCGACGGCGACCGCACCCGGCTCGTGAAATTCTTCCGTGTGTTCCTCGCCGTTCGCGAGGCTGATGTGAGTGATGGACTGCGCACCAACGCCGGTTCCCTGGAACATCAGCAACTCATCCTGGCGCAGAATAAGTTCGCCATGGAATTGCGGCAGCGGGATTTCCTGCAAAATCCTGCCGGTGTTCCAATCGTAATGCGTGAGCTTGTCCGAGCTGACCACCCAGATGTTCTGTCCGGAAACGTGCAATGACAGCTCGCGTTGGAGCGCGATTTTTGCCTCGCGCTCCTGCGATCCCGGCGGCGGAGCCGGGGCGGATTCGCCAAACTTGTTTTCCCGCGCACGCAAATCAGCTTCCAATTTGACGACGTCGGCGATCTGGTCCTTCGTGATCAATTCCAGCGACCAGGCTGGTTTTTTTGTTTTCAGGTCGTACCGCGCCAGGGTGCCGCCGTGCAAAAAAACAATCTGGTCTTGGCCGGCCAGTTGCGAAGCGCCCGCATACGCGCGGTCGGGGTCGTCAAAACGCAGAGAAAAATAAGTGTGCGGCACCGAACCGATCCATGCATACCAAGTCCAGCCTCCAACGGCCAAAGCCAGGACGGTGCCAATCGAACCGAAAATCAATCCGGCCTTCCGCCAAAACCGTCCTTGGACCCGGAATTTTTGTCCGGCATAAACCGGCGCGGCGCCCCCCCGCAAATCAGCTTTGTTCTTGCAAAGCGGCGAGCAAAAGTAACCGAACAGCTCCAGGCACTGCGGACAGATCGGTTTCCCGCAGATGGTGCATTTTTCCGTCACCAGCGTTGTGCGATGCCTTGAACAATATCTGGAAACGGGCGCGGCTGGTGGTGGCTCCGCCGGTTTCTCCTGCGAAATTTTCAGTTGCGAGGCCGCTGGCGCGCCGGATTGTGGCGGCGAACCGGCGCTGGTAAATTGTTTCGCGATTTCGGCGCGGACCAGTTCGTTGACAATATCCGAGGAATCCAAACCGCAGCTCTGGCAGACGAAGCGAATCGGGTTCCGCGCCATTTCCGGCACAACATCAAAACTATACTTTGCCCCGCAGGAACATTGGATTTTCATGCGCGTCTAGGGTTTTGGGTTGAGCAGCGCGACCCCGGGTGTGGCGGGGAGCGAAAACGTCAGTTGCGCCGGGCTGGGCTGCACGCTGCCATCGCCGAGAAGAAAATTGCCGCCGTATTTGTGGTGGTTGTTGCCCGGCGGCTTTCCGTTCGGAGAAAAAACAAATTCGCCCGCGACTTTGGGCTGCGTGTCCACCTGCCGGTCGGACAGCAGGACGCTTTGCGGCGTGTCGAGGCGGCGGCCCATGTAATAGGCGTAGCTGATCTTGTGTTTGCCGAGTGGTTCGCCGGACGGTATCTGCGAGTCCCGGCCGCCGGGGCAGATAAAAATGGATGTGTCCGCCGTGTAGCGCGGCACGAGTTCATCCAGCACCGGCTCGGAAGTCGCCGCGTTGGTGTTTTGCGGCAGCCGGCAGCCGAAGTCGTTCGCGTAAATCTGCATCGCCAGATATATTTTCTGCAGATTGTCCGCGCAGAGTTTTTTTTGCGAGCGCTGGCGGCTGGCCGAACCGAATCCATAAAGCATCACCGACATGACAATCATCAGCGCCAGCGTGATGATGAGTTCAACCAACGAGAAACCGGCGGCCGTGCAGCCAGAACGTGGGACGGGTTTCATGGCGGCTTTTTAGCGGAATCCGGCGCGCATGACAATGGAAACCCGCCGCCGCCGGCGCAACTTCCCGGCGGAGCGCATCCGCGAGTACGACGTGTTTTCCGTCATTCAGTGTCGCAACACTACCGCGCTGGCGCGAGGTGGGTTCATTTTGGATTTTGTGCGGAATCCGAAGCGGGTGATTTCAAGGCATAGACGGAAACAATTTCCGGCGGCACATGGCCAAAGGCGAACGGCAGCGGCCCTTCGGCTGCCGCAAAAAAACCGGCGCCAGCCGGCGTGCTCCACGTCGTCAGCCAGCGCGGGCCGGAAACGGCAATCGTCTCCCTCAATGTTGCCGCCTCCGAATTTACCGGGAACAGGCTGGTGTTGTTCTCCGGCACAATGAGGGTATCGCCGGGTTTCAACGCGGAATGTTTTATGTCCAGCGGCAATGCGCCCATCGCATCCATGTAAAATTGGAATCCCCAGTGTCCTTGATACCACAAGGCTCCCGGTTCACGCCCGAATTTGGCGCAAGCCTGTTGCGCGCTCCGGCGCACCGCCGTGGCAAGACAAAAATCCGCCTGCGTCACCAGCAGCGCCAGCACGGCGCCGGCCGCAAGGCAGATGGCCGCGCCGCGCGGGCAGGTTTTCCGCACCGTCAAAATGTTTTGTTCCAAACGCCGCGCGAGCAAAATTCCCACCGCCGGCGCCATGGGCAGAAGGGAACGCCCGTTGACGGTCCAGTTGAAAAACGCCGCGAACAAAAAAGTTCCCCACACCCACAACACCAGCAGCCAGGAACGCGCATCGCGCCGGTCCCAAACATCCGCCAGCGCCAGCGCCAGCACGCCCAGGCCGCCGATTGCCCAGAGGATGATTTGAAATTCCACGGACATTTGCGAGAGGGTTTGAAGCGCCCCGTGTTTTTTTGCCAGGGATCCGCCTAAAATATTTGCCGCCGTCAGCAAAACCGTTCCCCCGGCGAACCAGGCCAGCGCTCGCATCCGCCACAGCCGGGGCGCAAAGAATGTCACGACGGCCAGACCGCCGCCGGTGAAGGTCAATGCGGACAAACCGGAGGCGATTCCCGAAATCCCGAAAAACCCTTTCGCATATTTGGCGTAATCCGTCGCCTCGGACAGGAGCGCGTGTCCGTAAAGCGCCCGGGTGACCCATTGATAAGCGCATAACGCCGCCAGCGGGATCAGCAAAGGCACGGCCCACTGCCGGAACCGGCATTTGCCCATCACGCTGGAGGCAGCCAGCAGCGGGATAAGGCAGGCTCCAAAATATTTTGTAAGTGCCGCCAGCGCGATCAATCCGCCGGCTGCATACAATTTGCCGGATCGGTTTTCCGCCAACCCTTCCAGCCAGAATGCCGCCGCCCAAACCCAAAACGCCAGCATCATCACGTCGCACATCACCGTCGTGCCCGACACCAGAAAAACCGGCGTGAACAACGTGGCCAGCGCTGCCAGCATCGGGGATTGACAAAGGCGGCGCGCCAGCCGGTGCGTTCCCAAAATTGCCGCGACCGCCGGGAGCAGAAAGGCGCAATGCAGCGCGAATTCACTCCAGCCCAGAACACCCGCGGCCAGTGCGAGGTAATAACTGGCCAGAGGCGGATTTTGCGTCACCCACCACATCGGTTCCGCCGTTCCATACCAATTGACCTTGAACCCATACGGATCGGCCGGATGCGCGTGAATCTGCTGCGCCGTCCAGATAAAAAGCGGGTCGTCAATGTTGAACGGTTTGGCCAGAAACGGCGCCAGCGCGGCCAGTACCACCAACGACAGCGTCCAATACGGATGGAGAACAAACCATCCGGAGATTTTATTCAACCACTCTCTGCCTGAAGGCGGTGTTGGCGCTGCCATGCGCGTGTTGTTTAGCCGAGTCCGGTGGAGGTGAAAACATTTTTCGCTCGCCAAAAATGCGCGATACGGGCAAAGAGTGTACTTCGGTCTTTTGATTTCATGAACGAACAAATCGTTATTTTGGATTTTGGGTCGCAATACACCCAGGTCATTGCGCGCCGCATCCGCGAGTGCAACGTGTATTCGGTCATCCTGCGCTACGACACGCCAGCGGTGAAAATCGCCGGGTTGAAACCCAGTGGAATTATTTTGTCCGGCGGCCCGTCCAGTGTTTACGCCAAGGACGCGCCGCTGCCCGACAAGAACATTTTTACGCTCGGAGTGCCCGTGCTCGGCATCTGCTACGGGGTGCAAATCTTCGCCCAATTTCTCGGCGGCCGGGTCGAGAAGGGTCGGAAGCGTGAATACGGCAAGGGCACGCTCACGGTGAAGGATGCGGCGTGCGCGCTGTTCAGCCGCCTGCCGAAAACGTTGCAGGTCTGGAATTCGCATGGCGACAAGCTCACGAAGCTGCCGAACGGGTTCAAGCCGGTCGCCGTCACGGAAAATTCCGAATACGCGGCCATTGAAAATCGCGCCCGGAAATATTTCGGCCTGCAATTCCATCCCGAAGTCGTTCACACGCCGCGCGGCCGGGAGGTTATCGCCAATTTCGTCCACCAGGTTTGCGGCTGCGGCAAAAACTGGACCATGCACAACTACGTTGAGCAGGCCATCGGCGAAATCCGCGCTCAGGTCGGCGGGGAAAAAGTCATTCTTGGCCTGAGCGGCGGCGTGGATTCGAGCGTGGCCGCCGCGCTGCTGCACCGGGCCATCGGCAACCAGCTTACCTGCATCTTTGTCAACAACGGCGTGCTCCGCGCCGGGGAGGCGGAAGTGGTGCGGGAGGTTTTCGGGCGCCATTTCAAAATCAGGTTGCAGTACGAGGATGCCGCGCAGTTGTTTGTGAAACGCCTCAAGGGCGTGACCGAACCCGAACGCAAACGGAAAATCATCGGCCGGACCTTCATTGAAGTCTTTCAGGCGGCGACGAAACGCGCGGGCCAGGCAAAGTTCCTCGCCCAAGGCACGCTCTATCCCGATGTGATCGAATCCGTGCCCATTGCCGGCAATCCGGCCGCGATGATCAAGAGCCATCACAATGTCGGCGGCCTGCCGAAGAGCATGAAGTTTCAACTCGTCGAACCGCTAAAACACCTGTTCAAGGATGAAGTGCGCAAACTCGGATTGGAACTGGGCCTGCCGCAGGAAATCGTCCTGCGCCAGCCGTTCCCCGGTCCCGGCCTGGCGGTGCGCATTCTGGGGGAAGTGACGCCGGCGCGGCTGAAAATCCTGCGCAACGCCGATGCCATCGTGGTCGGCGAAATGAAGGCCAGCGGCTGGTATCACAAAATCTGGCAGAGCTTCGCGGTGTTGCTGCCCGTGCGCAGCGTGGGCGTGATGGGCGACGAGCGGACTTATGATTACACCATCGCCATCCGCGCCGTGGAGTCACAGGACGGCATGACGGCGGACTGGGTCAAGCTGCCCTACGGATTGCTGGAGAAACTCGCCAGCCGCATCATCAACGAAGTGAAAGGCGTGAACCGCTGCGTCTTCGACATTACGAGCAAGCCGCCAGGAACGATTGAGTGGGAATAATGCAGTGCAACATTTCTCTGGTTTGAGGGGCGGCACGGGTTTAATCTCGCCGTACAGTCAACCTATGCTGGCTTATGGATATTGTTTTTAATTGCCCCCATTGCGAACAGGAACTGGCGGTGGACAACTCCGGCGCGGGCTCGGAAATCCAGTGCCCGTCCTGCGGTGAAAAAATCTTGATTCCGGCGACGGGGGCGCCGTCCGCTCCCGAATCCCCGGAAGGAGCCCCCGGTGTGAGCCATCAGTCTGCCGGCCATAGCATTGCCTCGTCAGCCGCCGCCAAGGTCGAAATGCATCTCAAGGTGCCGGTGCGCGACAAGCCGGGAGAAGTTCTCATTGCCAAACCGAAGCCGCCATTGGCGGCGGTGGTTAGGGGCGCCGGCAAAAAAATCCGGGTTCGCACGTTTCGCCACTCCCAGTGCATCGAAGCGGGCCACGACAAGTTTGATGAGAAAGCCGCGGAATTTTTGAATGAAGTGGGTGAGGCCAATCTCATTGTTGCTCATACCATCAGCTATACGCACTTTGACGTCGGCACGCAAAAGCTCCTGACGGATTATGGTCTGATGATTTTGTATCGGGGCTGATACTGTTGCACCGCCTTGACTTGCCGATTTGGGGTGGTTACTGTCGCAGCATGAACCGCCGGTTTGGTTTGCTGCTTATCTGCATTGCGTGCGTGGTATTGTTTCCATTGCGCGCGCCGGCGCCGTTGTTTTACGTCTCGGGGGAAGGCTGGTATTATGAGCCGTATGGCCAGAATGGCAAATGGCAGCGCTCCCGGGCCAAGGAACAGTTGGACGTGGCGGAGCAGGCCTTCAATAATGCCGACTACAATACCACGCTCCACGCCGCGCACCGGGTTTTGCGCGTATGGCCATTGTCGGACTACGCGCCGGACGCGGAATATTTCATTGGCCGTTGCCTGGAGGCGGAGGGCAAGGATCAAGCCGCGTTCAAAGCCTACCAAAACATCATCGAAAAATATCCGCGCAGCAGCCGTTATGTCGACGTGATCTGGCGGCAGTACGAAATTGCCAACCGTTTCCTCGGCGGCCAGCTCTTCAGACTCTGGGGTTATATTCCGCTTTATACCTCGATGGATGAAACGGCGCAAATGTTCGATAAAATCGTCAACAATGGCCCTTATAGCGACGTGGCACCGCACGCGCAGTTGCGCATCGGCGCCGCGCGCGAAAAGCAGAAAAATTTCGACGATGCCGTAAAAGCTTACGCCACCGCCGCCGACCGTTACTACAACCAGCCGACCATCGCCTCCGATGCGTTGTTTCGCGAAGGCTTTTCATATGGGAGACAGGCGGCCACGGCCGAATACGATCAAAACACCGCCGCACAGGCGATTGCGTCATTCACTGATTTCATCACGCTTTTTCCCAACGACCAACGCGTGCCACAGGCACAAAAAGCCATTGCCACGCTCAAGACCGAGCAAGTGCGTGGCAATTTTGAAATCGCGCAATTTTATGAGAACAGCAAAACTTTGAGTGCCTCGCAACGGTACAGGGGCGCGATTGTTTATTACAATGAAGTGTTGCAGATGGATCCGAATTCCCCTTACGCCGCGTCCGCGCGCGCGCGCATTGAATTGCTCAAACCACGCATTCAAGCCTCAACCGCCAATTGATCTATGCGCCTGCCAGGAATGATTGCCATTGGTGTGGCGGCGGGATTGCTCGCCAGTTGCGCCGGATATCATCTCGGTCCGGTTAATGGCGCGGTCGCCGGCGAAAAGTCGGTTGAAGTTTTGCCGTTCAACAACCAAACCTTGCAGCCTCGACTCGGCGACGCGGTGACGCAGGCGTTGCGTGAACGGCTCCAGACCGACCCAACCTATCACCTCGCCACGCATGGCGGCGGCGATATTGTCGTCAGCGGTGTGATTACGCGCTACAACCGCGAAGGGTTGAGCTATTTAAACAACGACGCCGCCACGACGGAGAATTACCGGGTCGGCATCATCGCACACGTCACGGCGCGCGAAACCGTCACGGGTAAGGTGTTGTTTGACAAGGACGTGAAAGGCTACACTTTGGTTCATGTGGGCACGGATTTGGCGGATGCGGAGCGCCAGTCGCTGCCGCTGCTGGCGGAAGATCTGGCGCGGAACGTCACGGTATTGCTGACGGAAGGCACGTGGTGAAAAAAATCGAATTTCTTGAAACCGAATTGCAACCGTCTTCGTCTTTGGTAACGAACAACTGAAAACAACCCATTAATCATTATGACAAATAACATCTCCAAAATCACAATTCTGAGCCTGTTCACGGCAGCTCTTGTCGCCATGCCAGGGTTGTCCCGCGCGGAAGGGACAAATGCGCCGGCGTCTCCGGACCAAACCGCCCAGGCCACCAGGAAAAACAATCCGCCCTTCCACGGCAACCTGAAAGCGGTGGACACGACTGCAAAGACGATAACCGTGGGCACGCTCACGCTGCAAATCACATCCGACACCAAGGTCACCAAGGACGGCAAGCCGGCCACCCTGTCTGACGCTGTGGTGGGGGAGCCGGTTGGCGGTTCCTATACGAAGACTGCTGATGGCAAGCTCAACGCAGTCACCGTGCATTTCGGTGTCAAACCCAAAAAGAAAGCCATCAACAATTAATCAGCCGGATTTTTGACTCTTCAAGGCGGGCGGCAACGCCCGCCTTTTTTTATTGCCGCTTCCACCAACTGGTGAGGCTTTTGGACTTTTGCGCATGCGGCGTTTGATTTTGCATCACCAGCAATTGGCTGCGTGCATACTCGAGCGCCATGATGAATTCATCGTAGCTTAGGAACCGTTCCGCCGGATTTTTCGCCATTACTTTGACGAGCGCATCGCTCGTGGGCTGGGAGATTTCAGGCACCACCAGATTCGGCGGGGTCAGTGGCGTTTGCACCTGGGCAATAATCACTTCCTCAACCGTCGGCGCATCAAACGGCACGTGCCCGGTCATTCCGTGATAAAGCGTGGCCCCGAGGCTGTACATGTCCGAAAGGAAAGTCTCCGGCTCGCGCTTGATTTTTTCTGGCGCGACGTAATACGGCGTGCCCCAGGTCACATCTTCCACCTGATGTTCCACGTCAGCTTTGCGGGCGAGGCCGAAGTCAATCAGCTTGGGTTCGTGGTCCGCGTTGAACAAAATATTGCCCGGCTTGATGTCGCGGTGGAGCAAGTCGTACTTGAGCGCCATGTCGAGCGCGGAGGCGATTTTGACGCCGATATCGAGCATGTCCAACTCCTGTAGCAGGCGCAGTTTCTCAATGCGCGCGTCCAAGCTGCCGCGGTCGGCCAGTTCCATCACGAGATATTGTTGGCCTTCCCATTCATCGAACGTGTAAATGTGAACGATGTTGGTGTGGTTAAGTCGGGCGCAGGCGCGCGCTTCGCGGTAAAAACCTTCCAAAGCAAGCGGATCCGCGAGCAGCTCCTTCCGCATCAACTTCACCGCCACCATGCGTTCCAGGGTCGTGTCCCACGCGCGATAGACCGTGCCCATGCCACCCGACCCGACGACGCTCCGCAGCTCGAATTGCCGGATCATCATCGGCATCATGATCGGATGGCCGCATTTCTTGCACGGTTCGGTGCCCAAGGGAGGCAGGTCTCCGGGAATAAAGACCTTCGCATCGCACCATCCGCAAGTGACCATTCGCAGCGTTTCGCTCATGCTTTTAAATCAATTTACCACCGCTTAGTCGTCCGACAAGCTGAGAAAATGCATTTTAATAGTCTCAATAACTATTTGACAACCACGCCAAAATGGTGTTTCTTCCCGGCAGTTGAACATGAAAAACACGTTTAATTCAACGCTGAAGCACGCGCAGACCAATGAACGCATGTCTATTTGGACGCGCGTATGTCGGCGTTTTGGCATCGAGGGAGTGAAGTTCTGATATAAGGACAAAGAATTTTGAAAAACCCGCGATTGCCAGCCAATCGCGGGTTTTTCGCTTTTAACCCCAAACCAAAAGAAAGGAAAAAACATGAACAAAAATGAAATCCGGGTGCCGGCCAGGTTCGGCCCCGAAACGCGGTTCGAACTGCCACTGGCCCCGCCGTTGCCGTTTCGCGCCACGCAAGACACCGAGTTCGAACGGTTGAAAGACCGTTTGCTCGCGCGGCAACTGGCCGAGGTGCCGACGTCGGAGTTAAACCCTCCGTTGCGGCGCGCGGCCAACGAGGCGGCCGCACTGGCATGGGCGACCCTTTACCCATTGCTGGTGTTCCCGGTGTTGTTCGAGGAAAAAACCCAGGCTGCCCTCCGCCAGGCTGCCCGCCAAGCGCGCATTTTCAGGAGCAGCTGTGAACTGCTCGCCGTATGAAATCGCGTCTGCTTAAAGTGGAGCACGGGTGCGCGCGGGGAGCCGTTGGCACGAGCGAAAGATTCTGACGCTCGCGCCCACGGCTTCTCGCCGCGCCTTTTTTGATGGAAAATGCCGCCGTTTCGTGTCGGCGAATCAGCCGATCACCACTTCAATTCTGGCAGTCGGCGCGCGACTTCCTCGGCGTTGGCGCGGCTGTTGAAAGCGCTGATGCGGAAATAGCCTTCGCCTTTCGAGCCGAAACCGCTGCCGGGCGTGATGACCACGTTGGCTTCGCCCAAAATTTTGTCGAACGCCTGCCAGCTCGTTACGCCTTTCGGTGCTTTCACCCAGATGTAAGGCGCGTTCACACCGCCGGAAACCTTCAGTCCGGCTTTCTTCGCACCGTCGCGCAGCACGGTCGCATTGCCGAGATAATGCCCGATGAGCGCTTGCACCTGCGCCTTGCCTTCCGGCGAGTAAAGCGCCTCGGCGGCGCGTTGCACGATGTAACTCACGCCGTTGAATTTGGTCGTCATGCGCCGCAGCCAGAGCGGGTGCAGCGGCTGGAATGCGCCGTCCTTCGTTTGCGCGTTGAGTGATTTGGGCACCACGGTATACGCGCAACGGACGCCGGTGAACCCGCCGTTTTTCGAGCAACTGCGAAACTCGATGGCGCACTCGCGCGCGCCGGGAATCTCGTAGATCGAATGCGGCAGATTGGCGTCGGTGATGTAAGCCTCGTAAGCTGCGTCGAACAAAATGACGGCCTTGTGTTCGAGCGCGTATTTCACCCACGCTTCGAGTTGCGGGCGATTGGCCGCCGCGCCGGTCGGATTGTTCGGCGAACAAAGATAAATCACATCCACGTGCCGCTTGGGCGGTTCGGGAATGAAGCCGTTGCTGGGTTTGCACGGCAGATAAACGAGCCTGGCGTAAGTGCCCGCGTCGTTGGCTTCGCCGGTGTGGCCGGCCATCACGTTCGTGTCCACGTAAACCGGATAAACCGGGTCGCTGACGGCGATTTTGTTTTTGTGGCCGAAAATGTCGAGGATGTTGCCCGTGTCGCATTTCGCGCCATCGCTGACAAAAATCTCGTCATCCGCAATTTCGCATCCGCGATCACGAAAATCATTTTTCGCGATGGCGGCGCGCAGCCATTCGTAGCCCTGTTCGGGGCCGTAGCCCTTGAACGTATCGCGCCCGGCCATTTCATCCACGGCCTTGTGCATGGCGGCGATGGCGGCGGGCGGCAGCGGTTCGGTCACGTCGCCGATGCCGCAGCGGATAAGGCGTTGGGCCGCCTCGGGGTTCGCGTCGCAAAACGCCTTCACGCGCCGACCGATTTCGGGAAAAAGATAACCGGTTTTGAGCTTGAGATAATTGTCGTTGAGGAATGCCATAACAGTATCAAAATACGGGCCAACCGTAATGGAATGGGCGCGGCGTGGCAACGCCGTTGTAGCGTTGGACTTGCAGGCCGATTTCAGCGGCGCTTTTTTTGTGCTTCAACTTTGTTGACCCGCTGGCAGGTTTGCTTGTAAACGCGCGGATGCAACACGCCGACGAACGGCAAGTTCCGATACCGCTCCGCAAAATCCAGCCCGTAACCGACGACGAAATAATCCGGCACGAAGAAACCAACGTAATCCGCCTCAATCTCTTCCGTCCGGCGGCTGGGCTTGTCGAGCAGCACGCAAATCTTGATGCGGCGCGGTTTGAGCACTCGGATTTTCGGCAGCACGCGACTCATGGTCTTGCCGGTGTCGAGAATGTCGTCCACCAGCAGCACATCGCGTCCGCGCACATCCAGCCGCAATTCCTTGGTGAAAACCAGATCGCCCGACTCCGTGCCCACGCCATAGCTCGACACGCCCATGAAATCCAGACGCAACGGCAGGGACAGGTGCCGGATCAGGTCCGCGAGGAACAGGACCGTGCCGTTCAGCAGTGAGATCACCACCAGCTCGCGTCCGCGAAAATCGCGCTCGATTTCCCGCGCCAGGCCGCGGATGCGCCGCGCGATCCGGGCTTCCGGGATGAGCACGCGCTCGACTTCCTTGCGCCAGCGCGGCGGGACATTGCTCGCGGAAGTTTTGAGTTTGGCAGCCACGGCGTTCAATCAAATGTGTTTGGAATCGTCCTCGTCCTTTTTGGTGTAACCGCTGTCCTGGCGCTTGAAGTTGACCTCGTTCTTTTTGACATAGGCGGCAAACACGTCGTCCGCGCTCATGCCCAGCACCTGCGCCAGGCTGATGAGAAAATGGAAAAGATCAACCACCTCGACGCGCGCGTTCTGGGCGTCGAATTTCTGATACTTTGCCCACCATTTCCACGGCACGCTGTCGGTGAGTTCGGCAATCTCCTGCGTCATCGCGCGGCAGTAATTCAAAATCCATTTCGTTTTTTCCGCCTCGCTCATGCCGTCGGTTTGGACGCCGATGCGTTCGTTGAGGGCCTTTTGCATTCGGAACAATTCGCGGAACTGGTCAGTTTTTTCCATGCGCGAAGCATTCGTTGGCGGCCGGCCGGAAGCAAGCTGAAAACGTTGGGTATGACACATGATGCGTGAAACGTGAATCTATTTCAGTCACGCCACGCGTTTGACGTTTCACGTTTTACGCCTCACGCCTCACGTTTGACGTTTCCCACCCCGCCTCACTTGCCGCTTGTCACCTGTCGTCCAACCGCCTATAAAAACTTCATGCCAACGCTTCTGTCCAATGGCGGCCCGGTAATCTGGCTGATTTTGTTCGCCGCGGCCACCGCCCTCGCCGTGTTCGTCGAGCGCGTCCTGTATTGCCACCGCTCGCAAATCAATTCCGCCGAATTCCTCAACGGCGTGCGCACCGTGCTCAAGCGCGACAACGTGGTCGAGGCTATTTCCATTTGCGATGCCACACCCGGACCCGTCGCGCGCATTGTCAAAACCGCCATTGTCAATCGCGATCGCGGACGCGACCGCGTGCGCGAAGCCGTCGAGGAGGCCGGCCTTACCGAAGTGCCACGGCTGGAGGAGAACCTGAATCTGCTCGCCACCATCGCGCAAATCGCGCCGCTGCTGGGTTTGCTCGGCACCATCCTTGGTTTCATGGAGATTTTCAGCAAGATTCAGGCGGCCGGTTTGTACGCGAATATTGAGCAACTTTCCCACGGCATCTGGCAGGCGCTCATTTGCGCGGCGGCGGGCATCGCCGTGGCCATCCCCGTTCACGCCGCTTACAACTATCTCGTCAGCCGCATCAACAAAATCGTCCTCGACATGGAACGCGCCGCCGCTGAAATCGTCAACATTGTCACCGAGAACGGCAACGGCAAGGCTTCATGAAATTTCCCCGCCATTCCCGGCTGCTGCGCAGCTCGTTTGACCTGGCGCCTTTCGCCACGGTTTTGTTTCTCCTGGTCATGTTCCTGCTGCTCGGCGCATTTTTGCCCACCTCCGGCCTGCCGCTGCGACTGCCGGAGGCAAATGACCTGCCCGGCACCGACAAACCGGCCGTGGCCGTGGCCGTGGATGCCAGTGGCCGATTTTATTTCGCCAATCAAATTGTCAGTGACGATCAATTGAAATCGGCCCTCAAAACCGCCGCTCAAAAATCCCGCGCGCCGCTTACGCTCGTCATTCACGCCGACAAAACCGTGACGTACGACCGGCTGATCCATCTGGTGCTGGTTGCGCGCGAAGCCGGCATCCAAGATACGCTGCTCGCGACGTTGCCGCGCGTCGCCACCGCACCCGCCGCACCATGAACGCTGTTTCGGCCGAACCGCAGCCGGACGGATTGGCGGAGACCAAATCGCCAGGCGATGGCTCATGGACACGCAACTGGTGGCTGACGTTTGTCGCGCTGGTTTTCGTCGCACATCTCCTGTTGCTTTTCGCATTTGGCGGGCGAAAACAAATCGTCCCGCGCGTAGCGACCAACGTCCCGACGCTCAACCTCGCGAACGATTCAAGCGAATGGCTCACACTGTGGCTTGCGCTGAACGACCCCACGCTCTTTGCGCTGCCGCATCAGAAAGATTTTGCGTCCGCCCTCTGGCTGCCCATGCACGCCTTGCCACCACCGTCGTTTCGCTGGACCGAATCGCCGCGCTGGCTGCCATTGTCCACCAATGTGCTGGGGCTGGCTTTTAATCAATTCATGCAGACCAACCGTTTCACAAATGATGTGTATCAGTTGAAACCACCGGTCAAACTCAGCGCGCCCGGGCTGCCGATTGAATCCGTGTTTGCGCAAAACTCCGCGCCGCAAATTCAGGACGATCTTGCGCAACGGCGACTGCTCGCCCCGGTTGATTTGCCATCGTGGCCGTATGCGGATGTGCTCGCGCCCAGCGTCGTGCAAGCAGTCGTGGACGAGGCCGGCAACGTGATTTCAACCGTGTTGTTATCGCCGAGCGGTTATGATGCCGCCGATCAACGTGCGCTCGAACTCGCCCGCGCCGCACGCTTCGCCCCGGCGTCGCGCCTGACCGTCGACCGGATGATTTTCAACTGGCGCACCGCGCCGCCACCGCCATCCCGCGACAGCGGGACGCCCGCAGCATCACCGTAGCATGAGCATTCCCACGCTGATTGTGATTTACGTGGCCTTGTTGCTCGGCGGGCTGTGCGGTCTGGGAATTTATTCCGAGCTGCGACGCCGACGCTTCGGCCCGACCCACACGGAAGATCGCATTTTCCGCTGCCAGAAATGCGGCTACGTCTATACCGATGACGCGGACGTGGACCGCTCGCGCTGCGTGCAATGTGGCAAACTGAATGAGCCGATCGTGTTTTAACAAGATGCGGGTGGTGGAGTGTTGGAGTAATGGGCGGACCTGATCGTAAATCTCATGAGAAAGAGGTGACGATTTTGCACACGAACTATTTCCCGCGTCAGCTCGATGACCGGCCAAAGGATGCGGGAGATTTTCGGCTTAAACCCAAGCCATGAAAAAGCTGTCCGGCCTTGAATTCGGCTGCCTATTTCCTTCACCCATTCCCAAAGATTGATTGGCCCGGCTGTTTCTGTTATTGAATCCGCGTGCCTGACCCAAGCCTGTTGCTCCTGATTCCGGCCTACAACGAGGAGCGCCGCATCGAACCGGTGCTGCGCGACTATGCGCAATTTTTTGGGGAAAATTATTCCGGCATATTCTATCTCGTCGTCGTGCTCAACGGCTGCACCGACAATACAATCGGGGTCGTTCGGCGCGTCGCGGCGGAATTCCCGGCAATCCGGGCCTTGGAATTTAAGGAGCCGATCGGCAAAGGCGGCGCGCTCATCGAAGGGCTTAAAGGCGGCGCGCTCATTGAAGGGTTCAAGCTCGCGTCGCACGCGGATTTGATCGGCTATGTGGATGCCGACGGCGCGACGCCACCGCATGCGTTTCTTGATTTGGTGAAAAAAATTGGCGCGGCGGATTGCGTCATCGGTTCACGCTGGCTGCCGGGCGCGGTATTGCACGTCGAACAAAGCAGCCACCGCCAGTTCGCCAGCCGGGTCTTTCACAAGATTGTGCAATGGCTGTTTTGGCTGAACATCCACGACACGCAATGCGGCGCGAAGGTGATGAAACGCGAAGCCGTCGAAAAAATTCACCCCTTTCTGCACATCGCCGACATGGCGTTCGACATCAACCTGCTCGTCGCGCTCAAGCGCGCGGGCTTTCGCATCCTGGAAGTGCCGACCGAATGGACGGACAAGGCGGGTTCAAAGGTCGCGCTGGGACGCTCGTCGTTGACGATGTTTCTGTCCGTGGTGCGGGTGCGGCTGATTTATTCGCCGTTCTACAAGCTGCTCCGCCCGTTGCGGCCGCTGGAGGGATGGGTTTACACCAAGCTCCGCGCCCCGAGGCCGTTGCGGGGACCGGAGTCGGAAAAGCGAGGATAGCGCAGGGCGGATGGAGAACCGGTTTTCTGACTCACATTCCAGCTTCTATATTCCATCCCCCATCTTCGCTTTTTCCTTCACGCCCCAAGTGAACCATGCGCAGACGAGGAACAGCAGCAGATTGAACGCGCCCAGTGTTTGCAGCACCACCTCCAGCCGCCCGGGAAAATGATTCAGCATCACCGGCAGCGTGAACCCGTAGGCCGCCGCCAGCAATACCATGAACGGCACCACACCAAAACGTGACCGCGCCAGCAGGTCGTTCACCAGCACGTTCGCCAGCGCCAGCGGCACCATCGCACCTGCGTACCACGGCAGCAACGCCGTCGTCGCCGCCACATAACTTGTTTTATAGACGATCTTCACCATCACCGGCCCAACCAGCCACAACCCCAACGCCCCGCAAATGGCCAGCACCGCCGTGCCCAGCACCACGAGATTGAATAAATTGGTTTTTTCCGATTTCGCGGCGGCATGGACGATTTTGGGAAACATCACCGTCGCCAGCGGCAGCACCAGCCACAGCAACGCCCGCGACAACGTCCCCGCCGCCACATACGGTGCCATCTCATCTCCGGTAAAATACACTTTTGCAAACATCGTGTCCGAAGTGAACATGAACTGGCACGCGCCAAACCCAAACGTCAATGGCAGTACCTGTTTCATCAGACTTTTGCCGTCAAACTTTTCCGCCGGCAGCGACCACAAATCCCGCGACCGCCAGATGACAACCACCGCGGTAAATCCGACCCCGATCGCTGCGCCCGCCATCATGCCCGTCGCGCCAAAACCCAGCGCCAGCACCAGAAACGCCGCGAAACCAAAACGTCCCGCGCTGCCGAGCATGGACGACCAGCCCAGCCAGAAAAAATCCTGCCGCCCCTGCACCACGCCCGAAAACATCGGCACCCACAAAGACACCAGCAGCAGCAACAGCGTCACCCACAGGCCCGTCGCGTCCTGTAGATGCCAGCCCGCCACGATTTGTTTTTGAAACACCCAAACCACCAGCGCGCCCAATGCCCACAGAATGAAAGTCCACAACCACGCCAGCCGGATCATCCCCGCCAGTTGCCGCTCGCGCCCCTTCGCCAGCGCCAGCGCCGACTGTTGGGCGAAAATCATCTGCAATGGCATCGTGGGCAGGCAGGCTGCCACCATCAGCAAGGTTCCGAAGGCGGCATATTGTGATTCGGGAATGGACTTCGCCAGAAAATGCACGCCCCACGTCAGCGCGCCGCCCGCGACGGCCGCGACCATCAGCCAGCCGCTCTGCCGGAAAAATGCCGCGTGCGGCTTGTGGTCAACCGTCGGAATTGTTTCAGTCTTTGCCGTGGACATGAGTGTTGGACAATACGGAAACCAAAGGGTTCAGGGAAGCGATTTCAGAAAATCCAAAAGCAGGTTTTTCCCGCGTTCCAGCGACGCCAGCGAAATCCACTCGTCCGCCGTGTGCGCCTGCGCGATGTCGCCGGGCCCGAACACCACGCTCGGAATGCCGCCCGCCGCCAGCACCGCCGCATCGCAGAAGAAATCAACCCCCACGGGCCGGGTCTGGCCGGCGCTCCGCAAAAAGTGCCGGACCAGCGGCAGCTTCGGGCTGGTTTCCAGCGGCAGGCAGGGCGCGAGTTTTGTGCTGGAAATTTTCGCCGGAAAATTGTTTGCGCGCAGCAACGCGATAATTTCCCGCCGCACGCCGGATTCCGTTTCGCCCGGCAGCGTGCGCCGGTCAATCGTGATGGCGCAATGGTCGGGCACGATGTTGGGCTGCGTGCCGCCGTGAATCATGCCAACGTTCACCGTCGCCGGGCCCAGCAACGGATGCCGGCGGCGGCGCAATCGCGCCGCGTAATCCGTTTCGATCAGGTCCACAATGCGTGCCATTTCGTGAACGGCATTTCGGCCAAGTTGCGGCGTCGCGCCGTGCGCCGCCCGGCCGCGCGTTTCGAGTTGCAGCCACAAACTGCCCTTGTGCGCAGTGACAACCTGCAATCGCGTCGGTTCGCCGACAATGGCCAAATCCGCCTTGAATCCGCTGGCGGCCAGCGCGCGCGAACCGGCCTGCGCGTTTTCCTCGTCCACCAGGCCGGCAAAGACAATTTCGGTCTCGACCGGGCGTGAATTCGTGCTCGCCAGCTCGCAAAGCGCGGTGAGCATGGCGGCGGCTGAACCTTTTGTGTCGCAGGCGCCGCGCCCGTGCAGCCGGCCGTTTTTTCGGCGCGGAACAAATTGCGAATCCCCGGCACCGACGGTGTCGAGGTGCGGCGCGAGGAGAATGGTTTGGCGAATTTTACCTGGTGGCAGCAACCGGGCGATGAGATTGGAGCGGTTGGGCAAAGCTTTCTGGAATGCAACTTCGAGTCCGGCGCGGGCAGCGACGGTGGCCAGAAAATCCGCCACCTGTTTTTCCCCCATTTGCGCGTTGGCCGGGACAACCCGCTGATTGTCCGAAGCGGCGCAGCCGCGCCGTGCTGCCGATGAAGGTGGAATGAAGGCGGGATTCACGCTGGGCAGCGCAATGAGTTCGGCCAGGAGTTTTTCCGTGCGTGTCATGGTTTGCGAATCTCGCGCAGCTTAGATTTTTGGGGCAGACTTGTCGAGGCTGGGAGGGAAAAACCAAGGCGCCGCCGGAATTTGGCGTTTTGTAGTCTATTTAATATGTTGACATGATGATTTATTTTATGCTAATAGTTTCCAGTTGTGCCCGGTTATGGGTATCCCTACCGCAAAAAAGGTTGTTCGCATCGATGGGCAGCGATATCAATTGCCCCTATGCCTGCTGCTGTTCGGGCTGGTATGCTGGGTGTTTTTTCCCTCGATCCACGGGGCTTTCATCAAATACGATGATCGTGCTTATGTCACTGGGAACCCCCATATTCAAGGGGGTTTGACCTTGGCGAACATCGTCTGGGCGCTTTGTCACAGGGTGAGCGCCAACTGGCATCCGGTGACGCAATGGTCTTTCCTGTTGGACTACCAACTTTACGGATTAGCCCCCTGGGGATATCATCTGACAAACGTGCTGTTGCACGCGGTCAACACCGTCCTGGTGTTTTGGGTCTTGCGCCGGATGACCGGGGCAACCTGGCGGAGTCTGATGGTGGCAGCGCTGTTTGGCCTGCACCCGCTGCGGGTGGAATCGGTGGCCTGGATTTCGGAGCGCAAGGATGTGTTGAGCACGTTGTTCTGGCTGCTGACGTTATGGGCTTACACCAGATTCGCCGAGGAAGCCAGGAAGCCGGGCGGCAAGGCAAAGTGCTTTTATGGAGTCGGACTGGGGTTCTTTGTCTTGGGTTTGATGAGCAAGCCGATGGCGGTGACGCTTCCCTGCATACTCCTGTTACTGGATTATTGGCCTTTGGAGCGTTGGAAACAACAAACCCTGCTGAGTCTGTTGGTTGAGAAAATCCCCTTTTTTCTTCTGTCGGCAATCGTGAGCGCCATTACCTATGTCGCTCAGAGAAACGACGGCATGATGAAGGACTTGGCGGACCTGTCGTTCGGTGCACGCTTGGAAAATGCGCTGGTTTCCTATGTGCGATACCTGAGCAAATTATTCTGGCCGGTGGATCTCTGCGCGCTTTATCCACACCCAGGCCAGTGGCCGATTGAGTTGGTGCTGTTTTCAGGGCTTGTGATTCTGGTGATTTCTGTTCTGGTGTGGGTTCAGCGGCGCCAGCGGCCCTATTCATTCACCGGATGGTTTTGGTATCTGGGGACATTGGTGCCGGCCATCGGATTGGTACAGGTCGGCGCCCAGTCCATGGCTGATCGTTACACCTATATTCCATCCATCGGGATATTGATGGTTTTGGTTTGGGAAATGTGCCGGATAGCAAAAGGATGGCGTTACCAGAAGGTCATTTTTGGCGCCACCGGCGGGGCAATGACCCTTGTATGTATCGTGCTGACACGCCATCAAATCGGTTATTGGAAGGATGGCGTCAGTGTCTGGAGCCGTGCGGTCGCGTTGACGGAGAACAATTGCAACGCACATTATAACTTGGGATGCACCTTTTACTCGCTAGGCCGCATGGATGAAGCGGTTCGTGAACTTCAGGAGGCTGTCCGGCTGAAGCCCGGTTTTGCCATTGCATATAACGCCCTGGCGCACTCTTTGACCGCAGCGGGTCGGGTAAACGAGGCGCTGGCCTGTTACCAAACGGCCTTGAAAATACGGCCAGACTATGTTCCAGCCTATAACAACCTGAGCGCCCTTCTGCTTCAAAGCGGACGTGTGGATGAGGCGATTATTCATAGCCGAAAGGCGCTGGAGATTGATGCCAATGATGTAACGGCTATAAACAATCTCGGCTGCGCTCTGCTCCAAAATGGACGTGTGGATGAAGCGATTGCTTGTTTCAAAAAAGCTCTACAAATCAAACCGGAAAATACTGCGACCTCTAACAATCTCAGCGCTGCTTTGGCTTCGCAAGAACGTCTCGCCAACGCGCCTAGTGCTGCCGCAAGGTAAACGCCATCTTTCGCCTCAAGGCTCCGCCGCTGTCCCAGCGGGGTCCCCTCGACCAACTGGGTTTCGATTTGATCCCTGCCAATTTCTGACGCGGCAAGAATTGCATGCGTTACAAAAGCAACCCCTGGCTTTCCACCGCCAGCTTCGAACATTTCCACACCGAGCCGTTCCAGCCGATACCGGACAGGATCACAGGCTTCCAAAAATAATTTCAATTCCGCCGTTTTCATTTGGGCGGAGTTCGTCATCAAGCCATCTGCCGCGCGAGTCATGGTTTGCGAACTTGCGCAGTTTGGGTTTTTTACAGACACGTTGAGGCCGGGCGCGACAAACCAAGGTGGACGTTGCGAATGAGCTTGCCCCGGACGCGAACGCACGCACAATATATTCATTGCGGAACGCGGCGCAATGCGTCTTCAGCAGCAGCTTGTGCGGAAGGGTGGCTGAGTGGTTAAAGGCACCTGACTCGAAATTGTAAAACCCACTTTTAGCTATGTTTGGCTCCGGGGTGCAACCACTGATTCGCCCAATGTCCACAATGGTTTTATTCGTTTCAGCTTTTGCTGCGTTTGGTCGCGTTTGGCTGCAAAAAGTGCATATAGTATAGAACAGCAGTATAGAAAAACCCTGCGCCACCGTATTCAAATTCTCATGCCGCGACTGTGATTTTGCGCGTGGCCTTGCGTGAGTGAGTGCTTTTGGGAGACTGCTTGGGTCGTGCATTTATGGATGAAGGCGTCAGCCACGCGGCTCAAGTCGTGGCCGGGAAATTTCTCCGATAAAAATTCCAGCACCTGTGCGCTTACGTCCTCCGTCCATACCTGCAACGTCTGCCGCAGCCCATGCGTGAACGCTTTCAAAACCTCCGTCGCGTTCCAGCCCCGGTTCAAAATTTCATTCGTGCCGCGTGCCGGGAAATGCTCCACCACCGCATATTCTGCCCCGTAGGAGATTGGCCGGTGGCAGAAATGGATGTTTTCCATGAGATCAACATTCTTGTGCCATTGCTTGCCGTCGTCGGCTTGAATGACGTTCTCTTTGGGTGTCGGTTTGGCTGCGGCTCGGTTCGCCGCCAGTGCGATTTTGTCAGCGTCCCGCTCCAGACGTTCAACCACTTCGCGGCTGGCCGGGAATTGTTTCAGGTGTTCGGCAAAGTGCCGGGCGGCCTCGGCGTGGACTTTGTCCTCCAGTTCGGTTGGGCGGCAGTGTTCAAATGGATTGCTCATAGATGCCTCATTCGGTTGCCAGCAGCTTCAACAGTTCGGTGCGCGGGACGAGCAGCTTGCCACGCAACGCCCGGCACGGCTTGAGTTTGCCACGCTGGATGAGCCGGTAAACACTGAAATAATTCACGCCGAGCATATCGGCGGCTTCCTGCACGGAATACGCCAGCCGTTCGGGTGGTGGCGTGGTCGGTTGTGCTTCGGTTTTTGGAATGGTTTCCATGATGTTCTCCTTGGGTCAAGATTCAGGTGCAAGCTCATGTAGTTCCTGGGGAATGTGTTTGTGGACGGTTTCATCCATCGGGCGTTTCCAGTCAATCGGGGGAAACAAATGGACGAAGTGAACGCGCAGGGCGGCGGCGATGAACAACAGGTCGTATTCGGCGACACCCATTGAGCCGCCTTCGATCTTGGAAACGGTGCTGCGGGTGGCGTTGTGCCAGCCGGCAAGCTGCAATTTGACGGCAAATCTCTCCTGCGACCAGCCGTTACGCTTGCGCAGTATGATGACTTGCCGTCGAATCAAGTTCAGCTTTTTCATTACAACCGAATCAGAATCTCATGCGATTTGATCTGCGTTGTCCCATATTGGAACAAAATGCAGCCTCTGTTTTTACCGCAAATCCACATGGCAGGTTGCGATGAAATCATCACAACTTTTGCCCTGCCTGAATTTGGTTTCACGATGAAGCAAAATATCCTCCGCCGGTTGCTCGGCTGGTGGGATTGCTCCCAGCAACCCATGAGCGGGCGAAACGGGTGCCGCTGGCGCAGCGTGACAACGGGGCATCGGTTAATAGTCAGCCTGTTCATTTTCACTTCTCCGGTTTTACCGCAAATCCGTCATTGGCCAGTGCGGAAATCGCACAGCTTTCTGGCCGCGATTTTCTTCGGCACACTGATGGCCAATCTCGAAACGCACGACGGCCAAGGCCGGATCAAAGTGCGTTTCGACAAATTTCCCCAAGGCGGAAAAAGTCCGCACCTGGGGAAGTATTTTTGTGGGGTCATCGAGCCGACCGCAAACCGGCGGTCAAACTCTCACCAATGAAGCCTCAATTGAGGGGCGCTTTCGCTTTGCAGGCAAAAAACCTGACCTATAATAGGTGAAGGTTTGACAGGACGACGGCAGGGGCGTTCATCAAAAAATGAAACGGCAGGGCAACGCACTACGAACCACGAAACTCGCAGAACGGAAAACCGGCAGGCGATGCGCGGAGCATCGCCATGCTGCCCGGCGCGGCAGCCAGAGCGCCCAATAAGCAAGCCAGCGACGTTCGACCGCGCGGCGCGGCAACAAAGGTTCGGACACCCTTCCGCCAAACCAGCAACGCCACCCTAAAAGCCGCCTTTGCAGTTGGCGAGCAACCTGTGACCGTGACACGCGGCAACGAACCAACCAACCACCAGCACACGACCGGCGCGATTTCGTTTTCCTGTCCGGTTGGTGACGACGAGCGGCACGACGTTCGGAGCGGACACCTAATAATAATTCGTTCGCGTCCGCTCCGGTCGGCGGGACGGTCGGCGCTCACGAACCGTCTAACTTTTAATGAAGTGAAACAGGCGGGTTGCTGGCAGGGTGCTTGCCGGTTTAGCAATGCACCATGATAGCAACCGGCCTGCGAGCGTCCAGCAGCGGATGCGCCGTCACCATTCAGACACAACTGCGTTCAACCCTTCGTCAGCCTTGCGACAATCCAAGTTTCGGCTGGCCGTCGCCGGATGTGTTCTTGCCCCGTCCGCTCTGGCTTGCCGCCGCTGGCGGCGTGGTGTGCGCGGCGGCACGTTTGCTTTGGCTGGCTCCGCGCCGCTTGGCGGCCCTCTTGCCGCCCGCTGCCCAGCGGTTCAGGCATTCGCGCACGCGCGCCGGATTTACCGGCACTCCGGCAGCTTTCAATTCTTCCGCCAGTTGCTGGCTGCTCCAGCCTTTGCGGTGCAATGCGATTATTCGTTCGCGCAACGGTTCCAACAGGTCAACGGCGGTCTTCCGATTTTTCGGCGGCTCGCGTTGCTCCAGTTGTTCCAGTTTTTTGTCCAGCGTCGGATAATCCAGTTTCGCGGCGATTTGTCCGTAATCAATGCGTTTGCTCATAATGTTTTCCTGTTCTTTTTTGTGGCCGATGATTCGGCGTCGCGGTGTTCAAGCTGTGCGGCGGTTGCCGGTTTATCCACCGGTAACCTGACGGTTTTGTCCTGTTCACGGCGACGGCGTTTCATCCGATTGCGTTTAGCTCGCCGGTTGGTTTTCCGTCCGGCTTGGCGACGAGCGGCCAAGCGAGTCGGCTTCCGGCAACGCGCCCACTGGCGCGAGGCGGGGTAAGTGTCATGGCATACTTTCCGG